>Ga0105227_100207_pt1 | contig 25144 bp, 25 predicted proteins | sample Virmet3734_803_FD_89585 | JGI IMG/M metagenome (GOLD analysis project Ga0105227, IMG submission 89585) | Marine viral communities from the Southern Atlantic ocean transect to study dissolved organic matter and carbon cycling - metaG 3734_803 | ecosystem: Environmental > Aquatic > Marine > Oceanic...
CACTTTGTTCAGGATCTACCCAAGAACAGCTACGGGAAAGTCCTGAAAACCAGCCTGCGCGAACGTATTGCGCAAGAGCTGGAGGGAGAGCATCAGGCCTAAGCCGCGATGCAGAACAACGCGTGTCAGTATCTGACGCGCAGATCGGGAGAGAGAAACATGAAACGCAGAACATTCCTAAAAACCGGCGCGGCTGCCGCATCGGGTGTCTTTACGCTGGCCGCCCCCTCGCTTGCGCTGGCGGCTACATCGCTGAAGTTCGACAGCTACGTGTCGGATTCCGCAGGCCCCTCGTGGATCGACCGCTGGTATCTGGACGAGCTGGAAAAACGCACCGAAGGCGAAGTCACTATCCGCCGCTATTGGTCCGGGTCGCTGAACAAGGTGGGGGAGCACCTTGGCGCCGTGCGCGACGGCACTTCCGAGATGACACTGATCTCGCCCGGCTACTACCAGTCTGAACTGCCCGTGACCCGCGGGTTGGAATGGTACTTCCGCATGAACCGCGCCGACGCGCTGCAAAAGGTCTGCCGCGATGTTTACGATCAATTCGACCCGCTGCGCGCTGAATGGGAGGACCGTCACCGCTCGAAAGTGCTCTACTGGACCAACTGGAACTACGCGCCGCTGATCCTGCGCGACCCGATCACCTCGCTTGAAGACATCAAGGGCAAACGCATCCGTGCCTACGGTGTCTCTGCCGATGTGGTCGAAGCGCTTGGCGGTACGGCCGTCGCCATGGCCGCACCCGAAGTGTATCAGGCGCTGGAGCGTGGCATTCTCGACGGTGTCTACGGGTTCGATTTCGTGACCGCGATCGCCTATAAACTGCACGAGATTGCGCCGCAGTTCTATGATATTGGCGACGGTCCCCATGCCCCCGCTGCAACGATCATGAACAAGCGGGTGTATGACGGGCTTCCCGACGACGTGCGCAAGATCTCGGACGAGATCGTCGATGACATCTATGGCGGCCAGTTCAGCGCGATCTACGAAGATGTGCTTGCGAACTACGTCAAAACCGCTGAAGCCGAAGGCGTGACGCTAAGCACCGTTTCAGACGAGCAAAAGGCCATGGCCAAGGATCTGGTCCAGCCCGCGCAGGTGAATTCCTGGCTTGAGGATACCGCGAAACCCGCAGGTATCGATGGCGCGGAAATGCAGTCCTTGATCGATGCCGCGATCAAGAAGTACGACGCCGAAGCAACGCTGAAACGCCCTTACGAAATCAGCCAGGCATCGTAATCGGCTGGAGGCGATCGCATTTAGCGAAGGATTAAGTCATGCAAACGATCAACAGTTTACTGAAAATCGTGTCCGATGCGCTTGGTGCGGTCGCCATGTTGTTTCTTGCGTTCCTTGTGTTCGGCACCACGCTTGACGTTTTGGTGCGTGCCCTCACGGGGAGCCCGATCACCGGCGTTTTTGAGTTCACGGAACTTGCGTTGGTGATGGTCGTCTTCCTCGGCGCGGGATGGGCGCAACGGGACGATGCCCATATCCGCGTCACCGTTTTGACAGAGAAACTCTCCCCCGCCACCCGCGCCCGTGTTGTCGCGCTGGCTTGGGCGGTCGGGGCGATGGCATTGCTGATGCTTGCCATCCCCGCCACGCATGAGGCGATCTATTCCGTCTCTATCCGGGAATTCCGCTGGGGCTACGTCAAGATCCCAATCTGGTGGACAAAGGCCAGCTTGGCCGCGGGCCTGTGGTTCGCCTTCATCCAGATGGCGATCCAATCCCTTCAACTTTTTCTCTTCGGGGAGCCTGCGCAGACACAGCAGGCGTCGCCCGATCTTCACTGACGTCAGGAAGCCCCGATGGATCCGTCCTTTGCCCCTTATATCGCCGTCGCGCTGATCATCCTGCTGATGGCATTCGGCGCGCCGGTATTTGCCGCGCTGGCGCTGTCCGGCGCCGTCGGTATCGTCTTAGTCGAAGATTTCGCGTTTCTGATGACGCGGCTCAAGTCGATCTCATACTCCACCACCGCCGTGTATACACTGACGATCATCCCGCTGTTCATTCTGATGGGCAGTTTCGCGCATCATGCGCAGGTGGGTAAAAAGCTGTTCGACGTTGCCAGCCGTTGGGTCGGGCATCTGCCCGGTGGGTTGGCAATGGCGGCGATCCTAACCAGCGCAGGTTTTGCGGCCACATCGGGGTCAAGCGTGGCCACTGCCGCCACCGTAGGCTCCGTCGCGATCCCAGAGATGAAGAAGGCGGGGTATCAGGGCAGCCTTTCGGCCGGCGCAGTCGCCGCAGGTGGCGTTCTGGGTGTGCTGATCCCGCCAAGTGTCCTACTGATCTTCTATGCCGCGCTGACCGAAACCTCGGCTGGCAAGATGCTTGTCGCGGGGTTCCTGCCGGGGCTGCTGACCGCGATCATGTTCATGGTCGGGATCTATTTCATCGCCCGTCGCGGCGACATGCGCCACGCGGTCACCCCACGCGCCAGCTGGGGCGAGGCCGTGCGCGAAACGGGTAAGGCATGGCAGGTCATGGTGCTGTTCATCGTCGTGATGGGGGGTATCTATCTGGGCCTCGTCACCCCGACAGAGGCGGGTGCCGTTGGTGCCTTTGTCGCCTTGATCATGCTGCTGATGCACCGCCCCAGCTGGCCCGGTATGCTGGGCCGTATCGTGGCGAGCTTCCGGTCCACCATCGACACCACGGTCATGATCCTCTTCACCATGATCGGCGCCGCCGTCTTCAGCTATTTCCTGACGTTGATCCAGGTACCCAATCAATTGGCCGAGGCGGTCGTCGGCTCTGGTCTGCCGCCGTATCTCATCGTGGCGATGTTGCTTTTGGTCTTTGTGCCTTTGGGGATGTTCCTCGATGCCTTCTCGATGATGGTCATCACCATCCCGATCATGTTCCCGACGATCCAATCACTTGGCTTTGATCCGATCTGGTTCGGCATTCTCGCCGTCAAGATGTGCGAGATCGGCCTGATCACGCCGCCAGTCGGGCTGAACTGCTATGTCATCGCCGGTATTGATCGCGAAACACCCCTGCCCCAGATCTTTCGCGGTGCGCTGTGGTTTGTCCTGCTCGAGGTCATCACGATCATGATCCTCTTTGCCTTCCCGATCATCACCACTATCCTGCCGAACTGGATGGGATCTTAAGGCCTCAGCCGGTGCGCCCCACAGGCGCGCCGGCTGGCTATCTTACTCCCGCGGTTCGCTGCGCAGACCCTTATAGATCGTGTAGCACATCACCAGCATCAGGATGCTGAACGGCACGCCGGTCGCGGTGACCCCTGCTTGCAACGCCGACAACCCGCCGCCGATCAGCAGGACGATGGCGATCAGCCCTTCCACCACACACCAGAAAATCCGCTGCGGCACCGGCGCGTCAATCTTGCCGCCGGCGGTGATCGTATCCACCACCAGCGAGCCGGAATCCGAGGAGGTCACAAAGAACACCAGCGCCAGCACGATCGCGATGGTCGACGCCGTCTTGGTAAACGGCAGTTCGTTCAACATGCCAAAGAGGCTCAGTTCCGGCGAATAGCTGTCGATGACGTTTGCCTTGACCAGCGATGTCTCGGGGGAGGTCAGGATCTGGTCGATGGCGATGCCGCCAAAGACGCCCATCCAGACAAAGATGATCAGCGAGGGGATCAGCAGAACACAGACGATGAACTCCCGCACCGTGCGCCCTTTGGAGACACGCGCGATGAACATGCCGACGAAAGGCGCCCAAGACACCCACCATGCCCAGTAAAACGCCGTCCATCCCTCGCGGTAGGCATCATCCGTGCGGCCAAAGGGGTTCGATAGCGGGATCAGCTCTTGCGTGTAAGCGATCAAGCCAGTCCAGAAACCGCCAAGGCCGATCAGCGTCGGCCCTGCGAAAAGCACGAAAAGGAAGAACAGGATTGCGACGCCCATGTTGACCTCGGACAGCACCTTCACCCCACCGTCCAACCCGCGCCAGACCGAGACAAGGGCGACAGCCGTGACCAGAACGATGATGATCACCTGAACATTCGTCGAAATCTCGAGCCCGAAGGCAAAGTTGAAGCCCGCATTCGCCTGCTGCGCCCCAAGACCCAGCGAGGTTGCCAAGCCAAACAGCGTCGCAAAGACCGCCAGAATGTCGATGATATGGCCGGACCAGCCCCAGACCCTCTCGCCTAAAATTGGGTAGAAACAGGACCGGATCGAGAACGGCAGACCCTTGTTATAGGTGAACAGCGCCAAGGCCAGCGCCATGATCGCATAGACTGCCCAACCGTGCAGCCCCCAATGATAGAAGGTCGCGGCCAACCCCATCGCACGGGCAGCCTCTACAGTCTCGGCAATGATCGACCCGTCCGCGGCAATGGGCGACGGCACCCCAAGCGGGCCCGAGACGTTCATATGATAGACAGGTTCCAGGACGCCAAAGAACAGCAGCCCGATCCCCATACCGGCGGCGAACAGCATCGCGAACCACGCGGGGTAGGAATATTCCGGCACCGCATCCTCGCCCCCCAAACGTACCTTGGACATGGGCAGAAAGATCAGCGCGATGCAGAAGATGACAAAGAAGTTCACGATAATCATGAACATCCAGTCGAGCTTGGTGGTGGCGAAATTACGCACGGCGAGGAAGACCGCCCCCGCTTGATCAGGAAAGATCATCGTCAGCAGCACAAAAACCACCGAGGTGATCCCCGAGATCACGAAAACGGGGTTATGAATGTCAAAGCCGATGGGGCCAAGGCTGCCGTCGATATTGTCCTGACCGACCTCGAAATCAGTCTCTATCTCGCCGTTATCTGACGTGGGGTCGGTCATGCTCTCTCCATTCCTATGGCTTATTGTTCGTCTCTAATGCGCATAAACTTGCGTGTCCCTAAGGTTGAACTAGATCGCCTTACGGGAATGTCCTGCATAATTTGTGGTAAGGGTAGAACGCCCAAGCCCCTCACAGCCGGAAACGGAGCGCCGAAAATTTGTAACCTATACGCGAACACCCTCGCCCCGACCCTCATGCGGCAGCTGTTCAAAGTGCGCGCCGAAAACGACCAACTGGGCAATGCAGAGCCGCTGACGGCGATCTTTCCCAAGGGCACGGCGCCCATCGTGGCGCTGGACGGCGATGGCAACCGCGTGCTGCGCAACACGCATTGGGGGTTCGTTCTGCCGCAAACCTCCAAGAAAACCGGCAAGCCGATCCAGCCCAAGGCGGTGAATAATGCGCGGGACGATAAACTGCGCAGCTCGCCCTTCTGGAAGGCCAGCTTTACCGAACGCCGCTGCCTGATCCCCGCGTCCAGCTTTTGCGAGGCGAAGGGGCGCAATCCGGCGACCTATGTCTGGTTTGGCGTGAGCGGCGGTACCCCGCGCCCGCCCTTCGCCCTCGCCGGGATCTGGCGCAGCTTTGCGGGCAACTACGGGACGCAGTATCGCGAGCTCACCACCTCCTCGATGATCACGACCACGCCGAATGAACTGGTGAAGGACACCCACCCCGACCGGATGCCAGCGATCCTGGCCCCTGACGACTACGAGGCTTGGCTAACCGCACCGGTAGAGGACGCTTTCCGCCTGATTAGACCCTATCCCGCGGAAAAAATGGTGATCCACCAGCAGGGCGAAGATCTGAAATCCGATCACGGCGGGGTGTAAGGTAACCTACCCCTCTTTGGGGCGCAGAGTGTAGCCTTTGGCCCAGTCTGCAAATGTTTCGTCGAATTGATCCTGCGGCACATGCTCCAACCCCGGCAACTCGCGTAGCAGAATGTCGAGGTTGCGACGGTCCTGCGCCGACATCTTTGGATGTGCCCTCAGCTGCGCCAGCTTTTGCGGCAGGCGCCGTTCTTCGCGCACCGTGCTGAAATAGAGCGCATAGGGAATGGCCTTGATCTGCGCGACCAACGTGGCGAGTTGCGGCAGCAGGATCTGGCTGAACTGCGTCGTGCCGGGTGGATGCACATCCGACAGCGCGAGAATAGCTCGCCCAGTAGAGACCGCTTGGGTCGTGGAGTAAACGAAAGAGACGGATAACGTCAGCACCACCATCCCCGACACGCCGCTCAGCGTCGCCACCACACCCCAAAGCGCGCCGCTGCTCTCATAAGTGCCGCCGCCCAGGGTCGACAGCAAATGCCCGGCATAGATCGCCTTTTCCAGCAAACCCGCCGGCGCGCCTGAGCTTTGCGACACCACAGACCCCACCTGCCCCGACAGGATCAGGGTCCAGCTCAGGCACATCAAGATAATCCATGCCGCCCCGATGCTGACCACCACAAGCGGGCCGCAGACGCGATGCACCCAATTCTGTTTTGGCAAACATCGGATGAGGCAAAACGTCCCCCGCGCCACCCGTGGGGCGAGCGGGCCATTGGCCCCTACCCCCAGCGTCGACATGACGACATCTGCCGTCACGATCAGCAATAAACAGATGCCAAGGATCGCTGATATCATCGCCATGTTCCTCCATCATCAGGCCGGGCGGCCCCATAGGAAATGGCAGCCCGATCCGCCTCAGGCTGCCATAAGTCGTTTAAATTGCGCAGACCTTATGTCTGCTGGTCGACATCACGCCGCCGCGCGGTCAGGCGTCAGCCCGCCCAGCTTTTCGCTTAGCGCCTCATACTGCTGTGTCAGGAACTGCAGTTCCGCATCCCCCGCGGCGTAGGGCTCAATCGCGCGGTCATAGGCCTCCAGCACATCCGCCTCGTATTTGCGCACCTGCGCTACGACCCCATCAGGCCCTTCGATCCCGGCCGAGGTCCAATCCAGCGCGGAATAGACCCGATCCGGCGCTTCAAGCGCGCTCGTGTCGATGCCCGCGTCCGAGAGATATTTCTCAACCTGAGCAATATTCTCCTTACGCATGGCGGTGATCTCGCTCACCAAATCCTTGCCCGCGCCATCGTCGAGGCCCTCCAGCGCCGTTGCATAAGCCGCCTGCGTCCCGCTCAGCACCCGCCAAAGCTCACTCATCGCGTCATTCTTGGTCTGCATACTCACACCTTTAGCTATGGTTAATGGGAAGCTTCACCAGTGCTGAAGAGACCGGTAAAGCATTGATATCGTGATCATTATTTCCGGAGAGTTAACACGCGCTGCGGGCTTTGGTTCCGGTGAGTTTTAACGGAACTGGGGGATTTTTACGCAGAAGTGGAGATGGGTACTTTTATCTTTGGGCACCCCTGCAAGCTGTGACCGCAAACAAGCCCCCTCTGGCGAGGGTTCGCCTACTTTGTGCCGCTCCTCAGCTTGGCATTGGCATGATCTGCATCTGCCTGCGCCTTATCGGCAAGAACCCTCAGCTCCGAAGCCTCTTTCGTCAATGCTACCAATTGTTTGTTCAAATCCCGCTCACTTGCCCTTGCCTCTTTCGCTTCTTCCTTCGTCTCGGAAAGAGCGCTTTTTAGATCAGCAATACGTTCCGCCGATTGTGATTTCGCTAATTCAGCTGCGGCCTCACCGGCTTTGATTGTTTCCTGAAGCTTGGCGATATCCGCATCCGTCTTTTCCTTGGCTTCATCAGCCAGACGAAGCTCATCCTCTAGCTTTGATATCTGTGCTTCCAACAGCATTCGTTCCCCAACGAAAGTACGCTTTGCATGATCTTTTGCTTCGATCCATACTCGCTTCAGAGTATGATCCATGGCCACGTGAACGCTGTTTGGTATGTCTGCCGATTGCTCTTGGAGCAATTTCCATTCTCGGAGTAACGGTGTGATGGTCTCAAGTGACCCACCACCAAGCATTTCCCGAATGTTCCTATTGGTCGGCTCAGTGCCCTGCTCGATCAATTGTTCAGCCGCCTGAAAAACCCGCTGTTGGTTAATTGCCATTTCTTCCCGCCTTAAATGCCTGTATTTATACACTGTAACATATTGTAACGTTATGCTCATTACAACATGTTACATATTGGATCTAACTAGGCGATTTCCGTCATATCCTTAGGTGAATCAGCCTTCTCTTTGCAATGGCTGAGAAACCGGCTTTCATAGCCTGCTTGATCAGGCGGAGAGTATTGCAGTAGCTAATTTGCAGAGCGCATTGCTCCCAAGTTTAGACAAACCCAACATGCCCATAGGCAGCCGTGGACTCTGGAGCGATGCCCTGGATATGGTTTGCACTTATCCGCGAGAATGTTGTGCCTTCAGGCGGACGCGGAAAATATAGGGCACTGACGGTTTAATTTGGCCGTTACAGTTTACAACCTTGGGCGAGAATTCGTTCCGACATCGTTTGGGAAGCTTCGGGAATACTCTCGAACAGGGCTGCTAGCTTCAATACATACAATCTGTCGGGATCGTACCGACTGTGTTTTCTTCCGCCGGTTTGACCCACCATAATGCCCCAATGTACGCGTGCTTTGCTGTCCTAGCGCCGCAGCCCTCGCTTGTTCATCAAATTGCCCTTCCGTCCTCAAAGCATCCGCGAACGAATGCCTAAAAACATATGGTGTCACGTTATGCTTGAGACGAGGGAACGCGCGACTAGCAATTTTCTTGACACGCTTCCCAAGACTATTGGTCAATAGCCGCTCCTGTTCGGCTGTTGATAGCATCTTTCCAGATAATGAAGACGGAGCCGCCGCTTGACTAAACACTAAACGGTTTTCACCGGACCGCGAAATGTGGCAGTATAGCCAAAGCGCTTCGGGACTGTGACAGCCCAAGGTGATCTGGCGTATTGCCTGCCCCTTCGGGTCTACCGATATCTCCTTTTTCGTAGCCGTTTTTGCTCCGTTAATTTTGAACGCAAGCCTTTTCGCCGAATCAACATCCGCTATCGAGACTTCAATGCCCAAACGGCAGGAAAATTCGACCGGTCGGCAGCCTGTCAAAATCAAGGTTGCAATCATTGCCCGCTGCAAATCGCCCGTGTCGTCGTCAGCCAGCACAAACCACCAGTAAGTGTCGAGCCAACAATAGGTCGGGTCCGCTTTGCGTTTACGATCCTGATGCTGATTGAGCGCACGCAACGACGCAATTTGGGAGTTGGGCTTTCTTTTGGATTTAACCGATCGATCACCTATATTTTTTCTTAGCGCTTGATGTGATGGGTCCGGCGGTTGGGCGATAAGAAAAGCCACCGCGCTCCGAAATCTTTCATATTCAGTCTTATCAAACGGGCGTTTCGCGGCCACAAATCTGGCAACCAACGCACTATCGACGCTTTTGCGAAGCAATTCGTTGAGTTGGAGTGTCGCCTTTTCTGTTGGTTTTTGCGAGATATAGTGTTTCCAGAAACTGGGAGCACCTTCGATTACCGTCTGCGCAGCTAGGCGTACCAAGGCAGATCTGTGGGCTTGACGGGTGTTAACGGTCTCCCACCCCCCTGCCCTATCTATCCTAAGGAAGGCCTCATACGGATTGTCGCGCGGGCTTTTTTTAGCGAGAGCAGCAGCGCGCACCTCATATTTCTGCCACGTACCGGAAGCAATGAGGTCTTCGGGAGCGTACAAGCGGTTCGCTTCCCGCGCAAATGCGTATGCGATCAAACTATCGGACAACAAGCGCTCCGAAGGCGTTGGATTCCGCACCGCTATGGCAGCGGCTGCATCTTTTGGACTCTTTATAGGAAAGCCAGTCACCATGTCAGCGCTGCCTTCGCGGCACTTTGACCAGCTTTCGCCAGAGCCTTAGCATTTGAGGCCGACTTCTCTGAAATGCCTTCCGCGATTATATGATTACCATTCTGCACATAGTGTTCACCCTTGGTGGTCGGGTGAGGATTGTTAAAGCGAAGACCAAAGCCCCAGGTACTAAGCGACGACGCGCCCCCCTTTAAGGTCGATGGATTTAGAAAGGTATCTGGACTCATATCAGCATTCCTTGTCCATCCAATGCTCAAGAACACAGACCCAAGTCCGGTCATCAGATTGTCCGAGGAACGGCAAAAGAGTGAGCCGAAGCCTTGCGGGGGTTAGTGCAATCTCCCCTACTAAATACCTCGGGAACGAAGCTGATGATTCCTGGATCAGATCCAGCGTCATCGGTGAGATTAAGTGGGGTAGCCCATGAACGGCAGCGCAACAGCTCATGCGGTTCTCGGATAAGCCACCTGTGACTTTGACTTGGATTTTTCTTCCTATGGCATCCAGTAGCAAGTCACATGCATAGGTCGCTTGTTTTGGATGACGTTGTAAAACACCCGCGTACGCCGGTCGCCGAAAACCTGCCAAGATTAGTTTTGCCATTTCAAGCTTCAGCTTTTTAAATGGTGATTTATTGAGGTCATTAGCCTGGGTCATATTGAATCCCCCTCTTGGTAGGAGATTGTCACGACCCATTAACACAAAGTAAAAAGCTACCAGTGGCATCGTCCCAAGTATGTGGCTGGCTCTAACGAGGATAAGACGGGTTTTGTAGATGTCTCACTAACAGAGAAGTGCAGTACAAGACCTGGCACGTCAGCGATGGAGGAACATAAATCTAAATCAGCCGAAGGCTATAATCACGCAAGTTTGCGCTACGTGATTACACCCCTGCTCACTAAATTTCCGCGTTTTCGAGTTCCGTTTACTAAGGCGGAACATTTTAAATTCAACCTATAGGTGCGCCAAGGAAGGCGCCGGGCACAAGAGATTTGATAGTTGAATAAAGTCCACCAATGCTAACACCGCATTTGCTGGACTTTGTCAGATAGTTTTTTAATGCCCTGTACGGCGTATGATCATCAACCATTTAGGGCGTGGAAATTGGCCAGTGTCATGTCAAAGTATTGAAGACTGGTGTTCGGTCGAGCTCTCCATCTGCGTATTCTTCGAAGATCGCTGTCTCGCTAATCCGCACCTGGGTGTTTGGCATAAGGGACCTAAGAGTTTGTGCAACCCCGTTCACGCAACCGGAGCTGTCATCTAGTGTTGCCCAAGCACCAGTTACTGTGATCTCGGAAGTTTTGAGATGCCTACTCAAGAACTCCGCTGCGTCATCTGGTCCATCGAAATATTCATCCAGGCAATATGAACGATTTTCCTGCCAGCCATCATAAGCTACCTCGCCCGTGTCGCAACCGTACATACGAACTGCTGAAATCGAATTTGGACACCCTATGCGTTCCGCAGCGAGAATAGCATTGTACAGCCCCTTCTCGATTACGTCGTCAAACCCGCGTTGGATTTCATCCGATAAAAATCCATCGATCACCGCAAAGTGCCCCTCGTGTGATAGAATTTCCTCTGCAACTGCATTGCGGTATTCGCGTGCCTTACGCCCCAATTGGGATTCTGCTGATCCGAACATACCGCCAGGGAGGACAAGCACGAGGGTTTTCGGTAACTCAATATGGGTTGTTTTTGGCGAGATATTGAAGTCGTTGGTCATGGTATTTCCTTGTATGAGAAATTTGAAATTGCATTGTGTTCTTGAATGCTCGGTCAAATTATCTCTGCAGGATTAAACTGAGATTTAAATTTTCGGGATTTGAAAGGGCTCATTCGTCAATGTTGGAGTCGAGGGCTTTTATCGCCCCACCGTCGGACCTTGGAATTAAATAATGCCTTTACCCAGCTAGACCGCGGTCCATCCTATGGGCACGGCAGCAGAACCCATGTTTCACTGGTATATCTCGTTCGCAGCATTTCAAGCGCACGTGGACTACCGAAATACACCACCAAGAGTTTATGGGGGAAGCTATTAGGTACTCTACCGTTATTCCTTATCGGATAGTAGTTCCTATAAGGGGCAGGGACGTCGCATCCAAATTTGGGATGCTCCTTCAACATCTGCAGCGAGCAGTACGCCCCTGTAAAAATTATCTAGTAAGGATACAAAAGCCCTAAGACATTTTAGTGTAAGCTAATTCTTTTCCTATATGTGCAGCACGGTGGAATGGATCATAAGAACTTCGATCTTACGTATGCCTTGGTATTCAACAGAACTTAGCCTTGAGAGTGGTGACCGGATCTTCTCTATGATCCATCCCGGTAGCGACCCACCATAGCAATCACCTTTTGTCACCTTAAACTGACATGCCGTCTAACGCATATGAGTTTCTTGACCGCGGTCAAGAAACTCATATGCGGTCAAGTTGTGTGCATAGCACTTTTTCAAAATAGGCATCGGGGTGCTTAATCGTACCGGCGCGGGCTAACAGGTAATCGAAGACTAGAAGCAAATTGCCTGCGCCTGCCATTTGGATGCCACGTTTCAATCTATCTTGTCCCACTCTAAGCAGTTTACTTAGGTCATACAGAATGCGGTTAAGGGATCCCCCTGAGTGAGGAGGGACCGGGAAAAGTCGTGCTACATGGGTGAAGTCTTCCCAAGCCATCTTCTGAGGATCACGGTTCATCTTGACCTGGTTTGGCGACGGTTGTTCATCCTGTTCCGCTGTTTTTATAGCAATCTTATTAATATCTTTTGTTGTAGACTCTATGTGCCGGACATTTTGTCCGTTTGTGGCGGTCAGCTCAATTGGATCGAGTTTATCTGATCGCTGTTCGTCAGCTTGTAAAATGACTCCTGGATTGGCGTTTACTTCTGTGTACCTCTCACCGTAGCAGGCGTCTGTGGCGGCACCCATGGCTCGGAGTTCCGAGATAATGCTTAGAACTGCGTCCACGGTCAACGTTGCTCGCCGCAAGATATTTCTAAACATATGTAAGGTAGAGAGTTTTTCTTCATCGAGGTTTGTCTGACGAAGGAGAGACGCACGAAGTGCTAAGGCTTCGGTCTTCAGTGACCGTAGGCTCTCGAGTTCTTCGGTAAGCTGTGACGCCTGCATCGCGAGAGTGTCGTACCGTTGGATCAAGGGCTTTAGGTCGATGCCGAAGGCGTCCTTAATCACACCTCCATATCGTAACGGGAAGCGTTTACCATTTGCCGAACTCTTCCGTTCAATCAGTTCAGCCGCTGAGAGGCGCCCAAGGCTGCGACGAAGTGTTCTTTCGTCAAGACCATTGGCCCGTTCTGACAACGAAGCGTTCGATGGGAAGACGACGGTAAGTGCAATCTGCCGGCTACCCAGACCTTCACGTTTTTCACGTGGAAGGAAGCTGATGAGTGCGGTCAACACGGCTAGGTCGTTGGTCGTCAGGCCGAGCTCTTTTCTCAGAATGCGAACCGGGCCTAACAGTTCGTATGGGTTAGGGTAGGGCAAGTCTGTCCGTTCCGCCAAGGCGGTTCGTGCTTTGTTTTGATGTTTCATGGTGTTTCGGAAGAAAAAGCTTCCCCGTTCACCGCCAGCGGTGTTGAAATCGATTCGATTAGGAGGTATCAATTAGGTGTCGAGACTAATTGAGGCCCTTCGGAAGTATCGCTTTCGGGGGGTCTTTCTTTTTCTAGCCGGTCCTCCTTTCGTTTGCTGCTCGTTGTTTTTGACGTCTTGACCGCGGTCAAGACGAGGGGTTGTTACTCTGGCCCATCTTGACCGCGGTCAAGAAGCTCAATTATCAACTTGCGCACAGCCTCCTCCACACGTGGGGCAAGATCTGCGTCAGCGTCGATAGTGATACGGTTACCCCTTCGCCCGACCTTCACGCGCTCGTCGGGGTGCGCCGAGGGAGCCGATGGCTTGGTGGCCGTGAGCAAAGTAACCGCTGCTTCTAGACGATCGGGGCCTGGTAAGTCGCGGGGGATTTTGGTGGCAATTTCGCGAGCTCTTGCGCCGTCTTTCTCACACAACCGAAAGAGTTTTTCCCAGACCCGTCGACCAACGCCGTGCGCAGGTCCAATAGCCTGAATCAATTCAGAAGGAATGCCTGTCGCGATACGGTTCATCCGTGAGACAAGCGATTCATCTATCTGAAGTGCCCGATACGCAACCGTCTGAGCGTTCTTACGTGCCTCGTCCGTCTTCCCAAGTTCCCTAATAATGCCGGCTACAAACAGAGCCCTTTCGATGAACGATGGATCTTGCCGGGCATTATTTTCTACACCTTGGGCAATGAGTGCTTCCTCGTCGGTCATCTCCATGACAGTTGCGCGCACCTTCTGACCTAGTTCGCGGCAGGCGAGAAGCCTGCGGCGACCATAAACAATCTCAAGGGATCCATTCGAGGTTCTGCGAACCAAAACTGGAACTTTTTGACCGTGCTCGCGGATCGACGAGACAAGATCATCCAGCCCATCGCTGGGATCGATGCGATCCATGACCGCGGACATCTGTATGGCGTTCGGGTCTATCAGCCGTGTGGCGTGTTTATCTTCTTCAAGAATGGATGCTTGTGCGCGAGCTACGGTCGGGCTCGTGCGGCTCGTATCCAAATTTTCTTCCGAAGGCGACGCTTCACCCATCGCATTCTTCAGGGAATTTCCGAAGACTTTACGTGCCATCACTACGCCCCCAGGCCTTGAGGATTTCCCGTTCGACCTCATCCGTCACGCGAGACACGGACTCGGTCGCTCGCTCGTAAGTTCGACGATTCACATCGCGAGGTTCGACTTCAAATATGCTCTGTTGGGTATTTGCAGCGTCGCCCACTGCAGTTGATTTGAGGAACTCTGCAGATAGTACCGCATCGCCAAGCACTGTCCGAAGAAGAGACGAAATTTGAACCTGCGGACCATCGGTATTTTCGTAGCGTGTAATGAGAAGTCTTACGAAGTTCAGTCCGTGTTCGGGGGCATGCGTCTCGACTACGCCCATCAAGTTACTCGCCATTGCCAGAAAGCTCGCAAGCGACATGACGTCAAGCATAGAGGCGTTCAGCGGGATCAGTACCCCAGTCGATGCAAAAAGAGCTGAGATTACCGAGAAGTTCAGCTGCGGTGGGGTATCAAACAGTACCACATCATATTGACTTAAGACTGGCTCAAGTGCATCCCTGATGCGGCTATGGAAAGTGGTGGTACCTTCTCTGAAACTAAGGGCGACCTCGAACTCGTACTCCATGATGTCCATGGATGCCGGGATCAGGTCGACAGTCGGGAAGTTCGTTTTGCGAATGATTTCTGCCGCGGGAAGCGGATCATCAGATTTGATCAGATCGTATGAGGTTGGCATATCCGGATCAAGTTCGGGCGTAACACCGAATAGGTTGGTCAGGCTTGCCTGGCTATCAAGGTCGATCAGCAAGACCCGGTACCCTCGTAGACCCAATAATTGCCCAATGTGAGCAACAGATGATGTCTTGGCAGAGCCACCCTTCAGGTTGAAGATCGTCAAAACCTGACAAGCTTCCCCCTGTCTTCTGTGCGGATGCTCTTCTGGTTTAATCCTTCCGGTCTCAAGAAGCACGCGTTGTGCCTCAACCATCTCCACTGCGGAGAAGCTACGGCGATTGCCGCCCTCTAAGATCCCTTCGGGGAAGCCTTCGAGGTTTGACACATGATGTCGGAAGGTGTTCTGGTTGATGCGTAGCAGCTCTGCCGCTTCTCGCATAGCGAAGCGGCGGAGGCCCTTCTGGGCGTCCGGCGGGAAGGTTTCCTGCGCATGTTCATGCAGCCGGTTACCGAGCCGCTTGGACATGACTTCAAATCTCTGGGAGGCTCGAATCCCGCTCATTGCTGCCCTCAAGTCTTTATTGTTTGAGAGATATTAACAGATATGGCGGATTAATCTAGGGTAAACTGTTGAGCGGCTTGAGGGCGTTGAGGCCGAGTGTTCGAAATGGCAGTAAACGGTTAGATATCAGCGACTTATTATTTATGATCTCGTGAGAATTCAACAGTTTGTTGCGCGCGCAGAAATAAACACAAGATGTATTTTGTGTACATATTTAAATCGGCACTCTTCTCGAATGTCCGATTCCTTTGGCTATCTGTCGAGCGAGCCAAGTACCCTTTGCAGGCTCTAAGAGTGTTCTTTCCGATGACGGCTGGCAATTCTTTTGCTTTCCGGGTCGACGTTAAAGCATCGTATCTATTCAGCCAGAGACGGGAAGCCTTAGGGATCTCGTTCCCTCCGCCAACCATGATAGCCGAACTGATCTGGTAGTGGTTGTAAAGACGAAGCGAGATTCTGACGACAATGTTTGCCGCCATCACTAGTTATCGTAATCCGCACAGTCGGAGCCCAACACTGGTCAGGAATGGCCCAGTCGAATCCGACGGGAAGTTGGCGTTGATCAAAGTATGCGTTGGGCTGCAGCGCAACAGGTGCCAAAATTCACACATAGGTATTGGTAGGAATGGGCGGAATTGAACCGCCGACGACACAGTAATCTGCTGTTAAAAGGGTTTATAAATCCCGTGTCCCACCGCGGCACTCCCAGATACCGAACTAGTAATCAGTCGGATATTCGGGAGCTCAGGTTGTGGTGGTATGTGTGATCCATACGGCCACGTTACGCCGGCGTCGAACCTATTTCAAGATTGAGTTTACGAAGTGTTCTCGGTCTGCAATCGGGCGTGAGTGTTTACTTAAATTTTCTGGCCTTTAGCACAAAATCAGACCTATACTCGGTATCGACCAGTCTAGGTAGTCTTAACGCAAAATGTGTATTGGGCAGCAAGCGGTCACTATCTCCTGTGTGCTTTAGAAGGCCACTGCCATCCACAGCTCAGGCGCATACCTTCTTCGGCTGACACCGATGGCGCGCCAAAAGGTGTTTTCACTGCATCCTATGCTGATGGCTCTGGCCAACCGCGAAATTGTCAGCTGACAATTTATACTACATAATAAATATAGGGGCTTATAGATTATGTCTGCCAGAAAATCATGCAAATTGCCAGCGGCATGACGATGGACTGGAGATCCATGCGATTTCTACGAATCTTCCGTGTGATGTCGGCATGGAAAGTCTTCTCATCGGGGCACATCAGCGCATAATTGCTAGCAGTATCTGACGTATTCCCTTTTCGCGTGTCTCTTTATATAGCTTTGCGGGGGAATATAATTCAACATCTTGCGGCCGGATCAAGGGCAAGGTGTATAACACAAGCTACAAGCGGCTGATCCGCAAAAATACCTTCGTGAAACGCCAGTAATTTGGTAACTTCTGCACATTACAAACCACTTTTTATATTCATAGAAAAATTATCGCCATGCAGATGAACAGTATTCACGACCTTTCGAGGGCGAAAAAGCGGGCCATTTTTCTGGCCGTCGACAGCATGCTCGTCCCCCTTGCTCTCTATTGTGCCTTTGCCCTCCGCTACGGGACGGGCACCCCCTGGATGCCGATTTCGGACAGTTGGGTGCTATTTCCCGTCATCTCGATGTGGGGCGTGGGTATCATCTGGGCACTGCGGCTGCACCGGATCAAGCTTAACGCTTTTGATACCCATTCCATGTCAAACATCGGCGTAGCGTCGCTGTTGATTGCCTTCAGTGCGGTGATGCTGAGCTACTGGTTGAAGCTGTCAGCACCGCGGTCCGTGCCCCTTCTTCTGGGGTTATTCTTCTGCATCTTCGCCGTCGCCGCGCGTGTGGTGGGGCTGAACCTGCTTCGTTGGTTGTCAGAGCGCGGAGGTAACCGCAAACCCGTCGCGATCTACGGGGCAGGGGCTGCGGGTATCCAGCTTGCCGCCGCGCTGAGGCAGGCAAGCGAAGCGCGGCCTGTGTTCTTCATCGATGACAACCCGAACCTGTACGGTCTCATGGTCGCCGGCCTGCCTGTTCATGACCCCGCCAAACTCGGGAAGCTGGTCAAAACGCGCGATATCGAACAAATTTTGCTGGCGGTACCATCAATGGCCAAGAAGCGTAGAGACGAGTTGATCTCCAAGCTCAGCGTTCATGAGGTCGAGGTCCAAGTGCTGCCGTCCTATGTGGACCTGATGTCTGGCAAAGGGCTGGCTGATAGCCTGCGCACGGTCGCGCCGGATCAGCTTTTGGGCCGCGATAAGGTCGATCTCGATACGCCTGAAATTGCAAAGACCTATGCCGGTCGCGTTGTGATGGTGACCGGGGCAGGGGGGTCCATCGGGTCCGAGCTTTGCCGGCAGCTGCTCAACTGTAACCCGGCGCGAATTGTCTTGTTCGAACAAGGTGAGTTCCAGCTGTACTCGATTGATCAGGAGCTGCAGCCAGAGGCGAAGGCCACGGGGATCCCTATTGTCAGCCGTCTTGGGTCGGTCACCAACAAGGCGCGCGTCACCGGCGTGATTGCCGAGGAGGGGGTCGAGATTGTCCTCCACGCCGCGGCCTATAAACACGTGCCGCTGGTCGAGGAAAACGAGCTAGAGGGCGCGCGTAATAATGTGCTCGGCACCCAAGTTGTCGCCGAAGCCGCCGCCGAGGCGAAGCTAGAGCGCTTCATTCTCGTCTCCACCGACAAAGCTGTAAGGCCGACAAATATCATGGGTGCCACCAAACGGATGGCCGAACTGGTGGTGCAAGACACTCAGTCGCGCTGTGCCTCGACGAAATTCGCGATGGTGAGGTTCGGTAACGTACTCGGGTCCTCCGGCTCCGTGTTGCCGCTGTTCCAAAAGCAAATTGCTCGTGGTGGACCAGTGACAGTGACCCATAAAGATGTCACGCGTTTCTTTATGACGATCCCAGAGGCCGCGCGTTTAGTTTTGCTGGCAGGTGCCTATGCTAAAGGTAGTGACGTATTCGTGCTGGACATGGGAGAACCGCAAAAGATTATCGACATCGCCCGCCGGATGATAAAACTTTCTGGCCGTAAGGTTAAAGATACGGAGACGGGGGAGGGGGATATTGAGATTAAAGTGACAGGCCTGCGGCCGGGTGAGAAGTTATACGAAGAGCTGCTGATTGACGATGACAGCCTGCTGCCGACGCCTCATGCTAAGATCCTGCGTGCTGAAGAGGGTATGTTGAGTCAATTTGAGGTGGCCTCAATGTTACGCGAGTTACAGAACTCTATCGCAAATTCGGATCGTTTGGGACTGAGAGAACTAATTACGGCGCGAGTTGAAGGCTACCACATTCCCAAAAGGGAAAAATCATTAGGCTAATCAGACGTAGGCACACTAAAGACTGGCGAAGCGGCTGCGACGACTTCTGTATTAGGCTGTTCTATCAGCGGAGCCGTTCAACCCAACGCGAAGCGACTTCGTGATATGACTGCGCGCGAAGGGCTAGCCACATAAGGCCGGTCTCATCGCAGATGCTGGAACGCTAATTGCCATGGCAAACTTGTTGCTCGTGACCTGCTCCGCACTAAGTCCGCTAATTTAGGTTAGCTCTGTTCAGGATTTGGTCCGTTTCTGAGCTGTTAGCATACTGGACTGGCGACAGGCCAGCGAGGCTTATGGGTGGGCGGTGGTGGTCGAAGTCGTTACGCCACGCAGCGATCAACTGGCGGGCATCGCGCAGGTTGTCGAACAGGTGTTCGGTTAGACATTCATCGTAACCGCCCCATTGCTACCGCGGTGATTTAGCTTTTATGCGCGCCACCAGATCGGTATCATACACGAAGTCGTCAATGAACTCATGCCATGTTTGGTTGATGATACGAGCGGCGCGGATCATTTCCGTCAGCTCTTGGATTCCGTCATGGGTCAGTGCGGTGCTCGTTTCGTCGGGTCCGACGTAAATGCTGACATGTTTCCATAGGTCAGGTTGTCGTCGTTGGAGATGATCGGTTCGAGAAGTTGGGCATCCTCGCCCAACATTCTGGCTACGTGATCGATGCTGCAGACATGGGTCACGGCAGCCATCAGGTGGCCTGTGAATGCGCGGCGGCCAGCGGCACCCAATTCCACGGCAGCAATTCATCCAGCCGGTTGATCTTGTGATAGAGGATACGGTCGAGGATGTCAGCCAGATAGGTCAGCGGGTCGAGACCGTTCAGCTTGGAGGTTTCAATGACGCTCATTGCACGCGCGAGGGTTTCTGCATCGGTATCGGCACCCGCGAAGATCCAGTTTTTCCGTCCTATTCCAATCGGGCGCAGGGCGCGTTCAGCAGGTTTGTAGTCGATGGCCACACGCCCGTCGCTTAGGAACAAGCTGAATGCCTACTGCCGCGCGAGGCCATGGCGGAACGGCTTGGCCAGACCGCTTTTGCCGGGGATGCGCAGGATTGAATCGCCCCGAGTTTGTCGGAGAACATTAACTTAAGTAAGGATGATCGTTATGACAAAAAGCGAAATGGCAAATCGCTATTCGCCTGAGGTCCGCGCACGTTCGGTCCGGATGGTGTTCGAGCATAAAGGTTCATACGAAACGCAGGCGGGCGCGATTGCGGCCATTGCACCCAAAATTGGCTGTATTCCTCAGACTTTACGCGGATGGGTCAAGCAGGCCGAGAAGGACAGCGGCATGCGCGACGGAGTGACAACCGAAGACCGTGATCGCATCAAGACGCTGGAACTGGAAAGCCGTGAGTTGCGCCAGGCGAATGAAATTCTCCGCAAGGCGTCAGCTTATTTTGCGCAGGCGGAACTCGACCGCCCACTCAAGCGATCATCGGCCTCATGAACGATCAAAGGGCTGTTTACGGTGTCGAGTCGATCTGCAGGGTGTTGCCGATCGCACCGTCAACTTACTACCACCGACTAGCATGCCTCGCTGATCCTTCTAAAGCTTCGGCACGGCATCAGCGCGACACGGCGCTGCGCCCCGAGATCAAGGGGGGTTTGGAACGAGAATTACCAAGTCTACGGGGTCCGCAAGGCATGGCATTAGCTCAAGCGCGAGGGCTTTGAACTCGCGCGCTGCGCAGTGGAGAGACTGATTAAACAGATTGGTATCCGGGGTGCTGTGCGTGGCAAGGTGGCCAAGACAACGATTCCTGACACGTCAGCGCCTAGTCCGCGCGACAAGGTGAATCGGGTGTTCTGAGCACCTGCCCCGAACCTGCTGTGGGTCAGCGATTTTACCTACGTGTCGACGTGGCAGGGCTTTGTCTATGTGGCCTTCGTCGTCGACACATTCGCTGATCGCATCGTCGGGTGGCGGGTCTCACGATCCGCCAAAACAGACTTTGTTCTCGATGCTTTGGAACAGGCCCTGCACGATCAACAGCCCATCCAGAAAAGTGGACTGGTTCACCATTTGGACTGCGGCGGGCAATATTTGTCAATTCGCTACACCAAGCGTTTGGCTGAGGCTGGCATTGAACCGTCGGTCGGCAGCGTCGGGGATTCCTACGACAACGCACTCGCTGAAACGATAAATGGTCTCTACAAAACCAAGTTGGTTCATTGTCAGGGTCCGTGGCGCAACATGCAGAATCTGGAAATGGCCACCCTTGGCTGGGTCGATTGGTTCAACAACCGGCGTCTGCTTGTTCCCATCGGAGACATCCCGCCAGCGGAGGCTGAACAGAACTTCTATGCACTGCACGATGTGCTCGATATGGTCGCATAAAATGAAGCTACAGGTCTCCGGTAAAACCGGGCCGATTCAATCGGGGTATTGTCCGCGTGTAGAAGGTCGCTGGCCATGATGTCGGCTTCGATCTGCTTAATCAGTGGTGACAGCGTCTTCATGGCACGGCCGCCCCGGGCTCCGCCCGTTTACACCTTAGCCTGTCCACTGGACGGGCTGTCGCTTCGCGAATCGGTGCTCACCCACCCTACAGGTGTGCTTTCGGGAATGTCGGCCCCCGTCCGCTCGAAGGTTTCATGCTGGCGGTAGAGAGGCAGATGATCGTCGAACTTCGAGACCAGCACATGGGCCAGCAGGTTCGGACCTGCCATGCTGCCGGGGATCGGACGACTGGGTGCTGCTTCCTGCACCATCCGCTCGCAGCGCCGACAGGAATTCTTGACCCGGGCGATCTGGACTACCTTCATCTGGCCAGCGATCATATCGAGCAATTCACTGACATCCCGACTCGTCGCACCAAAGGTGCGCATGAGATGGCACGCCTCTGGCTTGACGCGCAGATCGCCGCCACAGTCCGGGCAGCACGCACCTGGGTCAAGCTCCCGGCGTTCCCGCGGGGCCGCGCATCCGAGACATGGGGGCGGCGGCGAAAAACAGGAGATCACGCCTCCTCTGGAACGGGCTCGTCCAACCCTTCGTTGATAAGGGTGTCGTCCTTCTCAGCCACTGCAACCATCAGGTCTTCCAGCGCCAGTTCTAGTTGCTCAATCTCGCGCTCGACCTTCTCCGATGATTTGCCAAACGCCGGCCTTTGCAATTTGGCGATCCGCTGACTCAGCGCGTGCACCAATTGATCATGAACCCGCAGCGTAGCTGACATATTGGCGTTTCCGCCGCGATCTGAGCATTTTCAATTTGTAATGCCGCAATCATCGGCTTCAATTCGGCGGGATCACTTGCCAGTTTTTCGGCATGTTCAAACATGCGCCTGTCTACTAAAATTCAGGCGCAAACATCATAAAAATAACGCAAACTCCGGCGCAAAATCACCCTACCCGAGCGGGTGGAACGCCCCAATCTGGACGCCTCCAATCGATCCCTTCCCACAATATCGGAAGCTGCGCCGAGGTCAGTCGCACAACTCCATTCTTGGCGCTCGGCCAAGGGAAACGGCCCCGTTCGAGCACTTTGTAATAGAGGCAAAAGCCCTGCCCATCACAGAACAGAAGCTTGATCCGATCACCCCGACGGCCTCGAAACGCAAACACCGCTCCACTGGTAGGCTTTTGTCGCAACACGTCCTGGGTCAGCGCCGCCAGCCCTGCGATCCCCTTGCGCATATCCGTGACCCCACAGTCCAGATACACACGCACACCGGTGCCCAAGCCGAGCATGTAGCGTCAACCACACGGATTAACGCCGACAGCGCAGCAGGATCAATCGCGCTTTCAAAATGCAAACTGCGCCTGCCATGCAGGCGCAACTCAACAGCAACTGAAGGCGGTGCCTCAGCGACCGGTGCCTGCGTCACCGGCAGATCCTCCGGAAAGAAAAGCGCCCCAGCATCAGGCAACCACAAGCCTTTCTTCTTCAGTTCATGTCGCCATGCGTAAATTTGTTGTCGCTTAATCGCATGGCGTTGCGCAACCTGCGTCACGCTCGCCCCGGCAATCCCAACCGACGCAACTATCTCAAGCTTGTCGTCGTCATGCCAAAAGTGCCGCCGCTCCGCCCCAAGAATTTCGCCACGCATCACAGGCCCCACATAAGAGACGTCAGTAATGACGTCACTAACGACGTCTCTTAGATCATTGCCAAAGCGTCAGGCAGGCGGTGCCAATGGCGCGGTTACAGTCAATGACCTGAATGGGCAAGCTGATCGAATAAGTCTGGATTAGGAAAACTAGGCGATCTTCCGGAGAAAGAACAGCTCGGTACACAGATACGGACCCAATCGACAGATCGCCATCCCAGCCAGCGGCTTTTGGAACGCGGCATTGAAAGGCTCTACAGAAGAACGCGCTCGATCACATCCTCAAAGGGTCAGAAGCTTCTTGCATCAAGTACGGCAACACCAGAAGCAGATCGGATACTTTCATCTGAACGAGAGATTTAGATTACTAAGATAAACACCATATTCGTTTTTATCAAACAGTTTGGCCTGCTCTTCCAATGCTTCGGCATTAATCCAACCTTGATCAAAAGCAATTTCTTCGGGACTTCCTGTTTGTAATCCCTGTCGTGTCTCCAGTGTACGCACAAAGTTACCCGCGTCTAACAAGCTCCCATGCGTCCCGGTATCCAACCAAGCATACCCACGCCCCATGCGCTTAACATTCAGCAATCCATCACTTAAATATGTCTCAAGTAGCGTTGTGATCTCCAACTCTCCTCGCGCCGATGGATCAATCATTTTGGCGCGCTCGGAGGCGGTATTATCCAAAAAATAAAGGCCCGTTACAGCATAGTTCGACGGAGGCACCGCCGGTTTTTCAATGATCTGACGAGCTTGCCCATTGTTGTCAAAGTCCACCACACCGTAGCGTTCGGGGTCAGAGACGCGATAGCCGAAGACGGTCCCGCCAGAGGTATGCGCGTCGGCTTGAGCGAGGATCTCAGGCAGGCCGTGGCCGAAGAATATGTTATCGCCAAGCACCATCGCGGACGGCGCGCCATCGAGGAAGTCTTCAGCCAAAATGTAAGCCTGAGCCAATCCATCGGGGCTGGGCTGCGTGACATAGCTCAGCGCAATGCCCCATTGGCTGCCGTCGCCCAAAGCCCGCTTGAATTGGTCAGCGTCTTGAGGCGTGGTGATGATCAGTATGTCCCGGATACCGCCCAGCATCAGCACGCTTAACGGATAATAGATCATTGGCTTGTCATAGATCGGCAGCAGCTGTTTCGACACGGCGATCGTGATCGGGTAAAGCCGCGTGCCGGAGCCGCCGGCGAGGACAATACCTTTGCGTTTGGGCATCTGGGTCATGGGAAATCAGTCCTTGGGAAAATCAAGTTGGGTCAAAATATGTGTGAGGCTCACGCGCCAATCGGGGCGGGAAATGCCAAAGGAGGCCTCGGTCGTTGTGCAATCCAGCCGGGAGTTCAGCGGGCGTTTGGCGGGGGTAGGGTAGTCGGACGACGGGATATCAGTGACAGCGCAGGGGATATTGGCGGCGTCGAAAATTACGCGTGCAAAATCCGCCCAACTGGTATCGGGCGTGCCCGAGAAATGGTAAATGCCAGATTTCTCGGGCTCTGACGCGAGGGTTTTGGCGATTGCAACACAGGCCTGTGCGATCTCAGCAGCGCAGGTAGGGCCGCCGATCTGGTCGGCGACGATTGTTAATGCCTCGCGTTCGGCTCCGAGGCGCAGCATGGTTTTAACGAAGTTATTGCCATGGGCCGATACAACCCAAGAGGTGCGCAACACGGCGTAACGCCCGCCAGTCTTTACAATTGCGACCTCACCGTCACGTTTGGTGCGGCCATAGACGCTCTGCGGATCGGTCGGGTCGGCAGGTTTCCAAGGCGTGTTGCCCACGCCTGAAAACACATAATCGGTCGAGATAGAGACGAAAGGAATATCGCGCGCGGCGCTCGCTTGCGCCATGGCGGCGGGGGCATCGGCGTTGATGATCTGCGCCGTGTCCGCATCGCTTTCGGCCTTATCCACGGCGGTGTAGGCTGCGGCGTTGATCACAGCGTCAGGCGCGTGAATATTGATCGCCGCGGCGCAGGCGGCGGGGTCGGTTAAGTCCGCATCGGCGCGAGAAAGCGCCGGGATTTGGACGTCAGCGCTGTTCAGCGCGCGCAGTTCCGTGGCGACCTGACCGCTGTGCCCGAAGACGAGGATCTTCATACCTTGCCCAATCGTTCGCCAACGCCTTGGCGCGTTTGCAGTGCGCGCCACCATTCCTTGTTCTCAAGGTACCAATCCACGGTGCGCGCCAATCCTTCTTCCACCGTGACCGAGGGCCGCCAGCCAAGCTCTGTCCGGATACGTGTCGGATCAATGGCATAGCGTTGATCATGGCCGGGGCGGTCGGCGAC
>Ga0105227_100209_pt1 | contig 25088 bp, 40 predicted proteins | sample Virmet3734_803_FD_89585 | JGI IMG/M metagenome (GOLD analysis project Ga0105227, IMG submission 89585) | Marine viral communities from the Southern Atlantic ocean transect to study dissolved organic matter and carbon cycling - metaG 3734_803 | ecosystem: Environmental > Aquatic > Marine > Oceanic...
GGGAAACCCTTGTCTTTGTCGCTAGAAATTCAAGCGTTTAATAACGTTTCAAGCCCTAGAACAGAACACACAATTACAGGGGACACCTACGAACCTGTGGATACTCAGCCAACAGTGCCTGGGATTCCCTGGTGGAAAACTGGCCATCCAGAGCCGTAGGGAGCCTAATTAATGAGTGCATATGAGTTTTTCTTAACAAATGTAACATTCACGAATGACAATGCGACGGCGCAAATAAACAACGCCGAGAGTGTTTTTGGTGCTATTGAAGGTAGTCAGGTATTTGTTGCTGGTGTAGACATACCGGAAACGTTGGTTACAGTTAATAACACTGCTAGGACGATTACACTTAGCCGACCATGGCCGCGAGCAAATGCGCAAAATGTTGAAGTAAAGATAAGCCCCGTTGCCAGTGCAGCGGCGCAAATGAGTGCCTTAACCGCAAATCGAGAACTATTTAACTCATTTAACGAAAGCGCTGCAGATTTAGTTGAAACCTATGAAAATGCGGTAGCAACAATAACAGCGCAACCCAGTGTTCGGGCATTTGAAGGGTACGTTGACGCCGGGGATTTTTCTGCTGGCACTTATGCAACAAAGGATATTGTTAAAAGCGCAAATGGTAAAACGTATATCTGTATAGACGGTTACACTGCTGACTCAAATAGCCCACAACCTGAAAACGACACGGTGCATTGGTTCACATGGCAAGGGGTTACGTTTGACCGCTTAAACTACGTAGACTTCGGGCTGTTTGGACACAAGGATGTAGGGGGAAGAGTAAGTTATTTTTTTGGCACTCTGCCATCGGAAAAAATCGACAACCAAGCGGCATTTGAACGGTGTCGAGATTTCGCAATTGCTATCGGTTGCAGGACTATCTACATTCCAGAAGGTTGCTGGTATTTCAATATTGATAATAATCCTATCGAGATATTTACCACACTCAACATTGTTGGAGCTGGGCGCGAGTTAACGCAGCTATTTGCTAATTTTTCTAATAACCCCATACCGTATGACAACCGAACAGCGCTGTTTCATTTTTCAGGGTGCAGGGGTAGCATTCGCGAGTTTCATATTCGCTCAAACTCTTATCTTGGCGTGGGTCTTTTGTTCACGCGCGAGGTTGGCGATAACCAAAAAATGTGGCTGCATCGTGTCGCTGTGTATTCGTGTCGATGGGGGGTTAACGTGCCAGAGGGTGAGTGCATTAACCAAATGTCGATAGAGGAATGTCGATTCGATGGTAACTATTTTTCTGGTTGGCGGTTGGTTTCGTTTGGTAACGGGCAGGCATACGCGCACCATGCACCCATTCATTTCCGCAACGTTATATTAAACGGTAATGGGCCAACAGCCTTTGCACGAACCGCTGTATACACCAATGATGCAGGCGAACAGATACAAATAGCTACTGCTGAAAATCAAACTGGTACTCAACTACTGATGAAAGGTTTTGCTAATGTTCAATTCATTGGGGGTCAGTTATCCGGCCATGGGAACCCATATAACACCTCATTAGCCAAAATTAGTGATGGTTCAACATTTGAGTTTATCGGTACAGATATTGAAGACATGGAAGAAGGGTTTGCGTGTACTTCTGATGGCACGGTGATAGATTCAACAAACTACGAAACAATCGAAAAGGACTACCGTGATGACGCATCAGGGGCAGCAATTTTAGTTTCTTCTGTGCCCGGCTTCAGAATTACGTCAGTACATACCTACAAACTACGAAATATTGCGTTTATAAAACTGATGTATGGCAAAACAGATAATGCCACTATCGGCGCGTTTAATACCGATGAATTGCAAGTTTATAAGTACAACGTATGGGATATAAATAACGACCCACTATATAAAGCGCAGCATGAAATCGCCCCTTCTTTACTTACTCACGGTGGGGGTATCAGTCCTATCGCGTTTGATAATATGGGTAATTCTGTTCGTAATGTTGTACCTATCCACACAGAGATGTGCGGAACTAGTAACGCGCTACCGATATCAACTCGAATGTGGCAGAACGGCAGTATGCGTTCACCTACGACAGATGGTTGGAATTTAAAATACCTATCAAACCACGACCAAAACCTTACAACAGGCCACTTATACAGTGAGTTTGATGTTAGTCCATTTGGTACAACGTCAACCGAAAGTACCCCGCCTGAAATTAAGTTCCTTTTCATAACTTGCACTTATTCAACCTACGGGGACGGTAGATTTGTTATCCAGTGCTTCGATGATACAGATACGTTGATAGATAGTATCTGGTACTCCCCCGGTCAATTTTCATCGAACTATGAACGGGGTGGAACTGTGCGATTTGAAGTGCCTACAGGTACTAAAAAAATACGCTATGGCTTTGTAAATAGTGAAAATTATGAAGGTTCAATGAGGCTTCACTGGATAGGAAACTACCAACGTTCACCAAGATTTTTTCTGAAAGTTCGCGCCGTTGTTACGGATATTGACCGATATGGTAACTACGAGCCACCTTATGCTGCGGCCATGGACGAATACCGCGTAGGGTATGAAATGCCCCAGTTGCAACAAATATCGGCACTACCGTCTAGCGCTTCAGATTCAACTGCGAGTGATGTGCAGGCTCTTCAAGATGATTTAAACGCGCTGACGACAAAGTTTAATGCTTTGCTAACCACGCTTAATAATTACGACCCAAACCCGTAGGTGTGTAGATGAAACAGATTGTAATACCGATAGTCCTTGCCCTTTTGCTGCTTGCTGCATTTATGTATTTCAATAATAGCGATGCAGAAAAAGCATATTACGAGGCTTTGAGTAACTTTACTTACGTTGATGATGTTGAAGATGAACACAAAGCGTTTACACGCATTGATAAGCCATTCTACGGGGATTGTGAGGACTTTGCCTTTACGTTGCAATTGCAAATAGGCGGAGAAGTGTGGGCATTCACCCACAACGATAATGTCAATCATGCGGCATTGGTTTTAAACGGGGTTGTTTATGACAGCCTACGGCAACACCCTGTATCGATTAATGATTACCCAAAACACAAACTTTATAAAATGACCTTTAATAGCAAATTGATAACTAATTAGTATATTTGGAGAATAAAAATGGCAATAGATATTACGGCAGGCGGAGCAGATAGCTCAGAACGTCAAACACGATTAATAGATGCAATGGGATTAGCTGGCGGGGATAGTAGCAAGGTTCCCAGTATCATTTCATTACCGTTAGCGCAAAACCGATTGGCGGGAATTTTATCACTAATCAATCAAGCAGCGTCAGAACCGAACGGCGTTAGGGAACCCTCTGACCCTACCCTTTGCACACTAACGCTGGGCGGCACCGATGCTAGCCTAACAAATCAAGTTAAATATCAAGATTACCCTCAAAAATTCCGTCCTAGCCCCCATATTGCGATATATGAGACTGGCAGGTGGCAGAGACTACATACACTAACAAGAGAGGGGACTGGAAATCTAGGGACGCAAGATGGAACCGGAAAAGCAGGGACAGGAGTGAGTCAGGTTTTTACATTTTGGGAGTTTTACACTGACGCACAAGATGTTGTATTAGATTTTCTGGCGGGGTCTGTATTTAACTTGCAGATTGATGGCGTTTTCCAGACCAAAGAGAAGTTGACCGTGCCGAATGCTGGCGGAGGTGCGGGTACAGTTTTGTTGAATTTCCCCGACAAGCGCACTCGCAAAATTACCATTAATTTTAATTGGAGCGGTTCCGGTTTCGGTGGTGTCTATGTATTGCCAACTGATTCAGTATGGGCGACCGAAGAAACACTAACAATGGGGATGCTAGGGGATAGTTTTGCGGCTGGGTCAGATAGCAACATGCCAGGAATTAACTGGACGCCTGCGTTCGCAAAAATGTTAGGGCTTAGCGTTCAAGTTAGCGCGGAGGGCGGAACAGGAATTTTACGTAAGAAAACAGATGATACAGGGGTTAACTATATAGAGCGTTACGCAGACGATTTAGGCCACAAAGATTTCGACATTATTTGCGTACCTAGCACTGTCAATGACGCTGAACCCTATGCTAATGGTGAGTTAGATGCTGGCGTGGATACGCTGTATTCCCTGATTAGGCAGTACCACCCAAAGGCGTTGATTTTAGTTGTAGGGTCATGCGGCAGTGTAAACATGCCATCAGGAGCAGCAGAAGCGATTGCAACGGAGGCTGCCACGCTTGCTAGGTTTGATTCAAAAAATGACCCTCTAGTAATTACAGTTCCCGCCATGACAGACGTTAACCCACCCGTATTTGGTTCGGGTAATGTAGATGGAGCAACTGGTGACGGAAACGCTGATAACTACATACAAGGTGGGATACATTACGGTATAGATGGGCATGTTCACCACGCCATTTTCATGGCGGATAAAACGCTATCTGCAATAAAGAATCGCATCCGTGAATTAACGATAGCATAAGGAGGCGTAAATCATGTCTCTATATTTAGATAACAACACGGAGTCATTAACAGTAGATGCGGGTTTTGTGTCTACTGTTGTGATTATGCCGCAAAACCAGCGATACGCTATCACAGATGATGGAGCGATACTTGATGAGGGAAACTGGGTTGAGTCAGACGGTGAGCCTGTAGTAGCTGGCGATACTATTGTCGTCGAGGGGGATGTAACAATCGCAAGTGACATAACCGTCACAAGCGAAAGCTTTACGATTCATGGCGCTCAATCCGCAATTGACACTATCACAGTGAACGGACAGGTGCTGGATTTCACTACTGGCTCTATTGCAGGCGCAGAGGGGAGTACAGGATTAACGCTAACGTTAGGCGGGTTTTCTAGCGAATATGATGCGTTCAATGCAGCGGTGAATGTCAATAACATACTCACTCAATTAGATACACGACGCTGGGAACTGACCCATGACGGCTCGGTGCAAGCGTTTCAAGGGCGATCAAATAGGGAGGCATTTAAGTTTAAAGTTTTCCCCAGTGAAGATATCCCTGAGTTTGTAGACGATGACGGTTATTTTGTTTTCGATTCGTCAGGTATCAACAGGGTTGAAGTTCTTACGGCTGCAGGCTCTTCCGTTTCTTCAAGCGACGACGGAAATATGATTAGGGGTAATGTCATTGCAGCGAGAACGGGAGACCTAACTGGCGAAGATCCCAATAACTTGGAACTTACGTTTGTGCTTTATGTCGATGGAGACGACGACGGCTTGGTAATGACGGCCAGTGAATTGGTACCGTACCAAAAAGCAGCGTACTTTCGACGTTAATTAGTATAGTGTTAGGGCTTTTGCCCTAACGCTGCGCCCCCCTCATTGCCAAACTAGCACCATACTTCTACTTAAGTCGAATGGTTGGGAAATGGCGGATTTAGACAAAACAAGGGCAAACAACTGGCTGTATCATAACTCCGGTACGCTAGTACTTTCTCTACTGTTATTTCTCAGTAATTTTGTCTTCGAAGACATTCAAAATAACGACTCACAACTGCAAGAAGAAGTTAAAAAACTGAACATTCAGATGGCAGAAATAAAAGCCATTATCGGACCAATTCACACCACATTTAACCTGGTTAATCAAAAGCGTTACACCATCGACGACGCAGCCCGAGACCACGCCCAGTGGCAACGTCAATTTGAAGAAGTGAAGGCTCAAATGCGTGAACAGCAGCTGGTGAACAAAGATATCAACGATCGCCTGGTCAAAGTAGAGCTGAAATTTTGACTATTCAGCTAATACGGCACCAGACCGACGACCAAGGCACACCAGGCAATATTTATATTGGCCCCTGGTCTGCACACACCCTTGAATTACCGTGGCGCAACAATTTACCCAATCTTAGCTGTATTCCTGCAGGCACGTACACAATGCGGCTAGTGAAAACCCGTAAACCGATTGGCGGCCGCTCGCACCTTTATCTTATTGAAGATGTGCCAGAACGAAGCGGTATTCTTGCCCACGCTGGCACGTTTGCCGGCAACAAAGAGAAAGGCTTTAAAACCAGCGTTCTAGGCTGTGTGTTAATGGGTTACCGCGTCGGTACCTACCAAAACCAACGCGCTATTTTTGATACACGCAGGGCAATAGGCGACTTCAACAACATTCTTGCTGGCAAACCAGCACGCATAACAATTATCAATGCTTGGGAGAAACAGCATGATTGAGTGGATAGGTGACGCATTAATGGCGGTAGTGGGTGGTGGTGCAACGGGTATTTTAGGCTCTGCAGTGCAAAGTCTGTTTCAATACAAAACCCGGGTATTGGATATTAAACAAGAAAATGTTCGTCTGGCACACGACGCTAAGATGGTTGAACTAGAATCTACCGCGAATCTGCGTATTCTTCAGCAAGAAGCCAGCGCCCAAGCTGACAGCAACGCTTATGCCATGCAAACCGTAAGCTACGAACACGACAAGCGCCAATATATGCCAGAGAGCGGGGCACCAACGTGGATTATTGGCTTACTTGGTGTAGTTGACGTAATACGTGGGCTAGTACGGCCGTCATTAACAGTTTACGTAGCCGTAGCAATTACCATTATTCTGGTAGAAGCCAATGCGCTGGTTGAATCGGTTGACGGACTAGGGGAAGACGTGCGCTTAGCGGCAACTATGGAGATTTGGCGCATGGTGGCGTACATCGCCACCACAATATTTTTTTGGTGGTTTGGGCAACGCCCACAGAAAAAAGCTTAGTGAACACTGGCCCGTAGCGCAAACTCTATTTCAGTAGGGGTTATTTGCGAAACGGGCTTTTGCATTTCTTCCAGCGTTTCTACCACTTCTAATTTCTTAATTTTATCCAGCTTATCTGCCACGTGGTGTTTTTCTGCATGAGTGATGATCAAGTTTAATAGCTTTAATCTGTCATCGGTCGAGAGTGAAAATTTTTGCTTTGGAAGGTGATGTTCAATTGTCATAGTTTCCTGCAAAGACATATTTTGTAAAACGAGTCCTTTGTGTTTCTCATTGCCAAGTAGTTTGTAGGTGCCGAACTGACCGCGGCTGAATGCGTTTAAATCAAATTGAGTCATTGTGAAATGTAGAATGTTACAGCCATTGAGGGTTGATAATAGCGACCGCGTACTTTCACATGGCCCAAACAGCGTTTCTATCTGATTGTAACTAATCTGCTTATTTTTAAATTCGTATGTTGCAGGCTGAGTTAGCACAACAGCTGCCATTTCACTGATAATGTCAGTATAGACATATGCCGTATAGCGAGCATCTTGCGCGTGTATCGCAAGCATATTGAGCAAAGCACCTTCATCAGTATAACTATCTAACATGAACGGTGACCCTTTCCCTTCCAGCAACCAATTCAGGTTTACATGCTCAGTGCGCATGATAGCCGTCAGAATGTCGGTACCTGGCACCACGTTACTCAATAATCGTGCGGCCGTACCCGATGATAAGCCCAATTTTTTAGCCCAAGGCGTTATTTTTCTATCAGCCAGCACCCATTCAAGGCGCGGTGTAAATTCTTTTTCGTTTGGATAATTCATATCTTTATTCAAAATCGGTATTAAAAATCCCAATAAATGAATTCAAATCCCAAATATTGAACCTATAATAAACAATGTATTCACTTGTAAACATACTAACTCAAAAAAGAGGATTTCGCAGTGTCTAGCGTAAAAAACAAACCTATGTGTTTTCGCCCCAGTGCTGAATTAGAAAAACGTATCAAGGCGGCCGCTAAGCGTGAAAAGCGCTCTAACTCGCAAATCATTGCGTTGGCTGTCGAGGCAGGTATTCGTAATTTTGAAGCCCCGACTTCAGCGGCTATTCAGGAGTAACCTGCATGCCTTCATTAACTGAAGTAAAGCACACAGCCGCTAATTCGGCTGTAAGAGAAAAGTCTAAAAATTCACATGCCGACAAAGGCCAGTTGAGAGTCAGGCTTTCATGTAACTCGATAGTAGACAAAGACAACCACGGTTACAGCGTAACGTACATGCAGTCTGGACGTTATCAAATGGCCTACGGTTCGTCGCTAAGAATAAGAAATTTTAAGGTTAGCTTGCCTGATGAAGAGGTAGTGAAAGCGTCATTGTTTTTAAGTATCAACGGCTGTGTTTCTTTCGTTCAATCCATTTCACCAAACGACTTCACGGCGTTATTTCACACATTTAACCCCGAGAAGGTAGATGACGAACTGAATTTGCTTAGTACAAGCGAAGACGAGGTGATTGCCACGAGCACGGACCAGGTGCCCGCGGCAGGAACTAACAATGCATAACCATGAGGATGATCTAATGCAAAGTCGAAGGAATTATAACGCAGTTTTGCATTCTGCGCACCTGCTACTCAAAAGCCACCCCCACGCTGCAGACGTGTTTGCATGCGCATTGGGCAAAACGGCGAACACCGTACGCAACGAACTTAACCCCAATTTACCCAGCTACAAGTTAGGGCTAATCGACGCCATTGAAATGATGGCATCTACCCAGTGTTATTCGCTGCTTTATCAGATTAACGCCATGTTGGGTTTTGTTGCTGTGCCAGTCGATGCTAGCCCGAAAGAAGACGGTAAATTACTCGACCAGTTTTGCGAGTGGCAAGCGTCAGTAGGGCAGACCTGCCAAACCATCTACGACGCTATCGAAGACGATGTTATTACCCCAACCGAACTCAACAGCATTACCAGAGCTGGCAATATCAAAGTTGCCCACTGGTTCAAAATGCAAATTGTGCTTCAAAACAAAGCGGAGGCCGATCATGCAGCATTCAAACGTTGAAATGTTATCTGTGGCTGCAGCGGCTGCCCCACAACGAGAGCAAGGCGAAATGTCACCTTTTCAACTGCAGCTCATTATCAAACGCCAGAAAATGCAGCTACAAGCACAAGAAACCATGCTGAAAGCGTTACTAAATCTGCAATACGAAGAGCTTACCGAGCGGCAAGAAAAAGGGCTGCACGAAATAGTGCGCATCAATGCCGGCATGTTGAAGATGGAGCTGCCACATGACGAATGATAGGAGCATACCGTTAGCGCTGCGTAAAGCCGGCATTCGCTCAGTAAGTACGAACTGTGCCGCCAATCAAACTATTGCCCTTAAGCCTGGTGCATTAGGTTTATTTTTTGGTGACGAACTAGCAGAACGCTTGCTAGCCAAGCAGCAACGCAAGGAGCAGGCACATGGCTGAAGTGAAAAGTTTAACTCGTGAAGAAGAGAAGCTGCTTTTCAGCACTATTCGCAAGTTCAAAGACGTTGAAGCGGAACGCGACCTTAACTGGATGTTGCTAATGCGCTATACCGCCCGTCGTGTTGAAACCGTGCATTTGCTCAACGTAGACGATGCGCTGAATGCACTAGACAAGGGCTATTTGCACATTGCGTCGCACATGCAAAAAGGGGGGAAGCACGGCAATAAGCGCGGCTTAAACAAGAAACAGGAAATTTACCTTGTCGACGCCGCCCGTCGAGCCCTTGAAGCACTGCTAAAAATTCGCAAGCGAATGATTGCGGCTGCACCTGAAAAAACTTACGACGACACCGCGTTAATTCTATCTAGACGCCGCCAGCGCATGAGTATTCGCAGTTATCAGGAACGCATGACGCACTGGTGCAATGTCGCCGGCATTGTAAAAGCGTCACCGCATTGGCTTCGCCACACGTGGGCAGTTCGTCGCTTACAAAATGCGTCAACCGGCGCAGCCTTACGTGAAGTGCAAGAGGTGCTAGGGCACGAGCACATTACCACTACCCAAGTTTACACACAGCCCAGTCGAGACGACATACGCAAAAGCATGCAGGAGGCAGCCCTATGATTTTCGCTAAAACCACGCTAAAGCCGCTGCGCGAAGAAATAGCCAGCCAGCGGGAAAGGTTACTGGCCGACGCAAAACGCCGCGAACAAGAAGACAAAATTTTAGAAAACCAGCGCAGCCAAGGACACATTCAGCATGAGATGTAATTACATATACAACCAGCTTAAAAACCTGCGCACCACGTTTGCCAGGGTAAATTACTTCCCGTTGCAAATGCCTGGCATGGGGCCTGTGTATTTAGCCACAGTGCATTGTGAAGACAAATGCGCCGGCAAATGGAATATGCAGAAAAGCTACACAGGCCTAGTCACTGAAAAACATAACGTGGAAGCAATTCAGCAAATTATGCATGCAGGCGCGAGTACGCGCACTGTGAGCGAATGGCTAAAGGTTGGGTGCTAAGCAACATGTCTAACAATAACCCCATTACACAACGCTATCTTCAGCAGCTAGAAGAACAAATTGCAGCGGCCGAAGCTGAAATATCGCAGCAACTAAAAGCACTGAAAAACAAGTACGAAGGCGAGTGGTGCGAATTACTGCCTAATTCTGAAGCGCTAAGCGATTTCATTGTGAACAACACGGATATCATCGAAAAGTTCGCTGAACTGATTGTTCTCAATGGTGTATTGAAGCTAGCCCGTCGCTTAGAAACGCCGTCACCACTCAATTAAAGAACACGAGGTAAGCAATGCTGACCTTAGATCAGTTACGAGAACGTATCACTCTGCCCAATGCCGCCGAGCGGATGGGGCTCACAAAAGTGAGCGACAACGGCGAACAGCAGCTGTGGAAACGCGCAAATGCAGAGCGGCCAGAAATTACCATCAGCGTTAAATTCGATGTATGGCGCGACCGCGACAATCAGAATGGCGGTAACATTATCGATTTAGCCATGTGGGTGTTTGATATCGACTACCCAGCGGCGAATAAAAAAGTGCATCAACTGTATTTTTTGCCGTTTTTAACGCTGCCTGAAGAAACCGAAGAAGCCACAGACGACATGGCTAAGCTGTCATACATCGCTGGCAAAAGCCTAGAAGACCAAGAGCGCTGCAGAGTTTACCTAAAAAATGAACGTGGCATTCCCGATCACATCATTACTGAAGGTATTAAACAGAAAACGTTAGGCTGGACAAACTACACCAACCCGAACGTTGCCCAGGGCGAACCACACTGGGGCGGCGAAGCGGTAAGCTTTATTACCTATCAGCCTAATACCAAAATGCTAGCAGCTGTTGACTATCGCTATTACGTACCGGAGCTAAACGGGGGCATGAAAACCAAATCATTAGGCCAAAAGAATGGCGTGTTTTGGATGCTAGACCCCCGCGCACTTCGCCAAGCAAAAACCGTTTATGTTGTTGAAGGGCCGTTAGATGCGTTGAGTATTGAAGCGGCGTTTAGCAGCGACCCCACCACCTGTGCCGTGGCGCTTAGAGGAACCCAAGTACAAGTGAACTGGCAGCTATTCTTGGGTAAAACCGTAATCTGTTGTTACGACAAGGACGAACCTAAGCCAGATAAAAGAAATCCCACCGGACCCGACCGCTGTTATTCTGCAGAGGCCGAGTGGCGTATTCACGAAGGTTGCCTTGCAGCGGGGGTGCCTTGCTTTTTTGTCGACCGTAGCGAATGGGAATACGGTCAAGATGCCAACGACATTTACAAAGAGTCAAAGAGTAAAGAGCCCTTCAAAAAGCGTGAGCCGTGGTTAATACCAGGCTTAGCCGGCAACAGTGAAGATAAGCCGCACAGACCTCGTTTATGGCTGCCCACGCACGACTACCAGCAGTACTGGAAATATCGCGTAAAAGACGATTTTACCAGCATGGCTAAAATGTCGAGAGACGACGACGGCCAAGAGAAATTAGAATTTGTTGATGTGGCCGGCTTTCGAGTAGCAGGCCTCAGCCGTGTTGAAATTGCCAGTGCCAGTGCAACTACAACCGGGGAGCATGACGACAGCCCTCACGTACAATTTGTTGCTATGTATCAAACGGCCAGGCACGACGAAACACTGCAGCGTCGAGTAATGAACGACGAGCAGCTGCACAACCTAGATACCTGGCGCAAAAGCGGCCCCATTTATAACCCACGGGCGTTTTCTCGCATGCTGAACATATTCGAACGCACCATTGGTATAGGCAGTGTGCAAGCGGCCAACTTTGTGGGGTTGTGTTATTTAGCCGGCAAGCCAAAAGTAAACGAAGGCAAAGACTGCTTTTTCACTGAACCAGCACAGCAAAGCCCTTATCATAATTTTGCTTTCCCTCGTGGTATGCGTGGTCATGCTGGGCAAGTGGTAGAAGCTTATCAGGAAACATTCAAGGACAATGCTGCAGCCAGAGCGCTAGTGTGGATTGTTGGCGCACAATTGAAACTTTATCTAGGTTTTTGGCCGCATTTTATAATGCAAGCAGGGAAAGCCAGCGGTAAATCAACGTTACTTAAGCGCTTATCACGCACCACAGGCATGAAAATTCTCAGCGGTCAAAGTATTGGTACCGAGTACCGATTAATGACTTCTGTGTCAGGTACTAGCCACCCCGTAGGCTGGGAAGAACTGAGCGCCAAAAAAGCAGACGTTATTGCACGCGCCGTCTCATTACTGCAAGAAAGCTATAACTACACCGAAACAACCCGTGGCAGTGCACAAACCCCGTTCCTTATCGCCGCGCCTGTGTTACTGGCAGGTGAAGACGTGCCAGTAGAAAGCCTAACGGGTAAAACCGTGCGCACCGATTTAAGCAACCGTAAAGGCCCCATGCTTAACGAGAACCTACCGAAGTTCCCCATGTATGAATGGATGGAATGGTTAGCGAAGTTAGGCCGTAAAACCGTGCAAGAAAACTATGAGATAGCGCAGCAGAAGTGCAAAGCCTACAACCGTGCACAAGACAACGATAAGGGCGCCGATCGGATGGTAGATAACTATTCTGCGCTTATGACTGCATGGCGTTTGCTTACCGCGTTTACAGGTATCGAAGACGTTAACGGCGACTTCGAACGTGACCTAATTGCAGAAATGAACAGCCACATTTCAGATACCACCAACGACCGCGACCCATGGATTTGGATTGTTGAAATCATTATGGACGAAATTGCCGCTGGCCGTTACGTGTACCCCTATGTATTTGAGTGTGAGCCTCACAACGATAAAGAGCCACGTTACCTATGTGTGCGTGTTAAGCACATGATGGCACATTTATCTACCAGCGTGGCCCTGCGTGAAAAATACAACAACATGCCCGTGAAAACAGCGCGAGTACTAAAACACCAGATGGAGCAGGCAGGCGTTATTCACAACGACAGCGTAGTTCGCAGCATAAACGGTACCCGCAGCGGCCACATGCAACAGCTAGACGTTAAGAAACTAGAACAATACGGCATTAGCGTAACTGCACCAGAGACGCTACGTGCCCACAGAGAGCCAATGTTATGAAAGCCTCATACTTCAACAAAACTTACCCAGTAGGTACCCAATTTAAGTACTACCCAATTAAGGGAAATTACAACTTTGAAATTGTGCGTACCTCTTCGCAAGCATGGGACATCCCAAGTAGACGCCATGCAATTGTAAAACTATCTGGCCGCAGCGGGGGCGTCTGCGTGTCACACCTGAAAGTGAACTAACAACAACCATTGAGGAAATTTTTTATGTTGTCATTTTTACCAAATTTCGGGCGAATGCCTGTTAGCGAAGAGCAGAACGTAAGCGTGATTCTGCAAGACGACAGTTTTTTTGAAGGGCCAGCAAAGGATTTCGAGTGGGAAGGGAAAGGGCCGAACGTAGTGGAAGGCTGGCGCGAGATGTTACCAGGTGAAGTACTGCACAGTGAACACCGTTTACCTCACCGCAGAACTCGGGTTTTGAGGAGGGCTTACAAGTGAAATTAATTAACGCTCTGTTAGCGCTATTGGGGCTGGTAACAGTAGTGTCGGTGTACTTTAAAAGTGACGCACTACAAGCGTGTTTAATTCTATTAATTTTTATGATGCTGGTTGCAGAACGTCGTTCTCGCCATGTTCAACAAAGCAAAATGTGGAGGCGCATCAATGGCAACAAAAGGACTAAATAAGGTTCAACTTATTGGCAATTTGGGTGCAGACCCCGACGTTCAACATCTACCAAATGGTACGGCGAAGTGCGTGGTTAACCTGGCAACCACCGAGATATTCAAAGACCGAAACGGCAATGCCAAAGAGGAAACCGAGTGGCACCGCTGCATTATTTGGGGAAAACGAGCCGAAATTGTGGGGCAGTACAGAGTAAAAGGCGAACAGCTGTATGTCGAAGGCAAAAAGAAAACCCGCACTTACCAGGACAGCAACGGCCAAGAACGCTCTATTTGCGAAATCATAGTAGACCAAAGCGGCGACGTGCAGCTGCTTGGCCGAAAAGAAGCACAAGGTATTTAACATCAATGCCCGTGGACCAGACGGGCCAATTAATAAAGTAACCAAGGAACTAGCAATGATTGAAGAAAACCCATTTTTACAAGTAGGTTCACTGCGCAACCGAAACAGCAGTAACACCCTTCCTAAACGCTCGAAAGAGCGCAAAAAAGTAACCCGGGAGCAGCGCCACCGCATTGAAGACTTTGAGTTGGCAAAGCGTATGGGCTTGAATATTTCAGGTTTGTACTAGAACAAGAATATATAGGAACAAGTAATGTTAAATACCATTTATTTAGACACTGAAACTACTGGGTTGGACCATAACGCTGAAATAATCCAATTAGGTATTATCGATGAGGAAGGTCGTGTGATTTTCGACAGTCTAGTCAAATGTGAGGGTGATATTCCACCAGAGGCCAGTGGTGTGCATGGAATTAAAAAAATAGACCTTGTTGATGCCCCGACTTGGCCGGAAATTCATGACAAAGTTGCAGAAATTCTTCAAAAGGCAAGTCGTATTAAAATTTACAATGCTAGTTATGACCTGCGCATGCTAAAGCAAACAGCAGATAGATATTGTTTAGATTTACCTCGTTTAGGCCTGAAAACGTTCTGCGTTATGAAGGCTTATGGCAACATGCATTTTGATGGGGAATGGATAAAGCTAACTGATGCATGTTCTTACGAAAACCTTGATGTTTCTCATATACAAGCACATAAAGCTATCGGCGACTGTGAAATGACTCGGATGCTTGACCTCGAAATTTTAAAAGAAGATAGCCGCCGTAAAAAAAGAGCCGACTACAGAGAGTCATTAAGGAAAAAGCGAATGGCTCTTGTTCCTTCCAACCTTTCAGATTTTCCAGATTTTGGGCAGGCTTATCGTCCAACTGGCTATAAAACTATGTCACAACTAAATAAAAGAGACCTGAAGCTTTTTGAGTTCGCTGGGCGCTGCTGCGATACATACGGTAACAGAGGCTATTTGTTTAAGCCGAAAGACAATGGGAATGTCAGCAAATGAAAGCTTATATTCTCATTGGCATTTGCGCAGCAATTAGCTGCGCGTGTGCTGGCGGCCTGTTAGTAGGCATGCAAGTGTCATTTCGCTTGTTTGCCTTCAGTTGCAAGCACGAACCCCAGTGGTTCAAAAACACAATGCAGCATTTATCAACGGGCCTATTTTACTCTGCATTGCTGGGTGTTATATCGCTCATATTAATTACATTAAGGAACTAACAATGACCAAATTAGTAAAAAGTATTATTACCTTCGGAAGCAAAGAGTTGCCAGTTATTGATTGCGATGATGGTTTTGCGCGCGTCCAGCTCAAGCCAATAAGTGACGAAATTGGGCTCAACTGGAAAACACTGAACCGGAAAATCTGTGAGGGGACCTATTTATATAGGCGTTTAGGTATAAAACTGACCTCCCTTAAGGGGGGGGATACTACTCCAGAATCAGGGGTTAAGAGTCACATCTGTATCAGGCTGGACCGTGTTGAAGCGTTTATGAATACAATCGACCCTACTCGGGTACGTGTCAATGGAAATCATAGTGCTGCAGATTGGCTTGAAGCTAAGCATGAAGAGTGGGATCAGGTGATTCATGAGTACGAAAAGGTGGGCAAAGCACTGCGGGCACAGATAAGCGACAAATTCAGTGCATTAGCTAAATTGGACAAAATTAAAGACCCTGCACTCAGGGCTGAATGCACTAAAGAGATAAATGCCGAGTTTGGTTTATCTTTGCCAGTCAATCAGCAACTGGGTATGGATGTGTGAAATTACGCTCGTAACCAACAAACTGACCCCCTCTTGTGGGGGTGATGTAGCTCTATAAGACCCCTCGGGAGGGGGATAAACCCGCCACGAAACACTAAAAGTCGGGGCGGGAACGGAAAATTCGCACCCTTAAGGGTACGAATAATTCAATGCAACGGCCTTAAGACCGTCGAAATTAATAGCAGGAACTAACAATGACCGAACCAACAATTAAATTTAAGACCGTCATCGAGTTTCACGGCATGCTACTTACCGTGATCACTTTTGAGAATAAAGATTATGTGCCACTAAAACCCATCGTGGATATGTTGGGAACCAAGTGGGATTCCGTACGAAGAAACGTGTTTTTGGGCGATAACGCTGAAATTTACGGTACACAGTTGCTATTTAAGCCCGAATTTAACGTTGTAGAACCTCTTAAGAGGTCCAAAAAATCGGTTCATATTCTACTGGAAGCAACGGAAACGTTTCTGATGAAAACAGATACCAACCGGATTCGCGCCAATGGCAACGAAAAAGCCGCTGACTATTTATTGGCGCTGCAGAAAGAATGGCGTAAGGCTTTGCACGACTACGAAACCAAGGGGATTGTGTTCAAAGCAAGTAAAGGCAGTGACTTGGTGAAGCTGGATAAAATAAAAGACCCGCACATCAGGGCTGAATATGCGCGAGACATCAACGAACGGTACGGCATGAATATTCCAATTGGCCGCCAGACTGGTATGGATGTGTGATCATGAGTGAATTTATTAGAGAAAATCGCTACGAAATAATTAAAAACAGCGACATTGAAAAGTACCTAAGTGATGAACAAATTAAACAGTTGATGGGGCTACTTAGCACTATTAGTTTTGCAAGGCAGCAAGATAACCGAGGTTTGCTAAAAGCGGTTGCTATTGAATCCGACTGGCCTTGTTACGATTCTGCTTGGCAAATGATTGAAGCCCTAACGGAAGGTGATTTTTCTTGCCCATATGAAGAGCTAGCAAAGGCTAATGAGCGTGTTAGGGAGTTGGAGGCTCACAACGCACTTTTAATGCAAGCGTCGTGGGAAATGAAAGAGGGCAAGCCAGATGCTTTCTACAAAATAAAAGACGCTAGGAGTACAGAGCCAAGCGATGCACTAAACAGATTCGCCATAGAGAAGAAGATTGAGGCGATAAAATTAGCGCTCGATGGTGAGCGCTTCGAGCTTGATGGACGTCCACTAGATTTTGGCATTAGGGTTGAGTCTTTAGAATTAATGCTACGTGACTTTGAGATAGGACTCAACTCAATGCCAATACGCAAAGGGGGTGAGTCGTGAATACTCCCGTTCTTGACGCTTGCGCTGGTTCTCGAATGATGTGGTTCGATAAACAAAACCCTGTGGCCACATTCGGTGATATTCGGCGCGATAAAATTACCGTAAAAGACACCACCCACAAACCGGATGGTACTAGAACTATCATTATTGAGCCTGACACGTTAATGGATTTCCGTAACATGCCGTTCAAAGACGGTTCTTTTAAGTTGGTTGCTTTCGATCCGCCTCACCTGTTGCGAGCTGGGCCAAAAAGTTGGCTTGCTGCAAAGTATGGGAAGTTAAGCGATAACTGGCGCGAAGATTTACGCAAAGGCTTTTCAGAATGCTTTCGCGTGCTTGAGCCTGGCGGCACGCTAGTCTTTAAGTGGAATGAAACGCAAGTAAAGGTTAAAGAAGTGCTAAAACTATCACCTATACCTCCATTATTTGGGCAGGTATCTGGTAGGTCGGGAATGACGCATTGGATTGTATTCATGAAGCCAATAGAACAACTACGCAAGGAGCAAGAGTGATGGACTATGAAAGCATGAGTGACTTTGAGATTAATAAGCGCGTAGCTGAATTAATGTGGCCTAATTTTGTTAATTATGAACAGTTCGGCAGGGTTAGAGTTCAAGACCCTGATGGGGATGATTTTTATTTTGATTTCAACAACCCAAGCGATGCATGGCCGATTATCATGAAAAATAAAATAACCGTTGGGCCGGAGGAAAACGATATATGGAGTGCGTTTGATATTAGTGTTGAAAATATTTATGACGACAAAAACCCACTACGCGCTGCCATGATTGTTTTTTTGATGGCCGGCAAGGAGCAAGAGTGATGAAGTACAGTACTCAACTTTCTATCGGCGGCTTCCTGTTCTTTATGATTTGGTACGGGTTGGAATTAGAACCTTTATACCTGCTTTTCACGCACACCGCAGCCATTGGCGCGATGATTTGCAAGTTGATTGAAAACAAAATTGAGGAGCAAGGCAAATGAAATTCAATATCAAAGTATGGGACAAGTCAGAAGATTATCAGTGGAGTTTTTTTCACGGTGTTGTTGCTGGCTTGATTTTAGTTGCTATAGCTACATCAATAGTTTTGATTTTTTTCTAAGGAACAACAAGAGGAATAGGTATTTGACACCCGAATAATTCAGGTGTAGTTTTACAGGCACTAGAAAACAATAGCGGTTATCCGCACCCGTTAGCCTTTGCGGTTTTTTTGTGCCTGTAAAGCAGTCGCACGCCATAAATCTATCTATGGCGGGTTGAGAGGCGTAATAAAACACCCTTAGGGGAAATAGGCCCGGAGCTACTATTGTTGCTCTAGTTGAGACCCGCCACCCAATGGTGGCAACACTTACTAAAAAACAATAGGAGTCAGTAATGACGACATTTCTCAATGCCGAATTAAAGGCAAACAACAACCCATTCTCGTATTCCAATACCGAAATAAATACCGCCATCGATGAAAATGGTGATGCATTTTTTGTCGCAAAAGAGGTATTTGAAGCCCTCGAAATTGCATGGAGAGGGACAAAAAGCCTGCAAAAATTGCCAGAAACGTGGCAAGTGGTACGCAATCTCCGTACTAGCTTTGGTGTAAAAGAGACCTTTTTCATTAACGAACCAGCGCTTTACATGATCGCATTTCGCTCTAACAAACCCGAAGCCGTTAAATTTACGCAGTGGGTGTGCGAGGAAGTATTGCCATCTATTCGTAAACAGGGCTATTTCGGCACATTACCAGCCAAAGACCTTATTGCGCTGCGCAACCAAAAAATCAAACTCATTCAGGAACTGGTGAACTGCCGTGATAAGTTTGCCAAAAGTGCCTATATCACTACGTTGCGTAACATCTGCAACCAATTGGGCGAACCCATGCCAAACACCGAGCTACTAGGCCAGCAGCTAGAACTAGGGGTGTAGCATGAGAAGTCAGAGCCGATATCAAACCGCCTACGAACTAAGCGAATATTTAAAAGGCCTTCAAAGCTTATTTGAAAACATGGACGATGGGCCTGTAAAGCACTTACAGGCTTTTCAAATGGTGCAACTGCTAAAACCAGCAACCGAAAAAATAGAAATACTGGTAAAAGCTGAACGCTAAATAAACGAAAGCCCACAAATTAAAGTGGGCTTTTTATTGCGCTTTTTGTTGATTCTAATTACTGTGAATTTTTAATTGATAAGGAATTCACAGTGAAAATATTAATTCTAATACTTCTCTCGCTAACACTTCTCGGTTGTGGAGCTACTCAGCAAGAACGTGAGTTAGGCTACACCACACATATCGATCCATACAAAAATTATCAAAAATACACCGCCCTAAATGCGGGTTATCTAGATGGGCAGTCTTTGCTCAGCTTACAATTTCTTTGGCTTGATATTTTTGTGGATGTGTTAGATGGAGAGCATAGTTTGTGGGTGGCGGCTACTTTGGAAGGTGACCATTGGCAATTTATAAACCCAGGTGAATCGCTCGTGCTGATGTTAGATGGTAAGCCATTAACGCTATTTTCAGGAACTGGTTCGACGCTAAACAGACAAGTACTGTCTTCACGGACAATACGGGAGAAGGCTCTTTATAAGATTTCTCCCGAGATACTAGAAAAAATAGCGTTGGCTTCTAATGTAAGCCTTCGCCTATACGGCCACCAAGGTTATATAGAAAGAAGTCTATCGGCTAATCATCTAATTAACTACAGAGCTTTTTACGAACGTTTTGTAATGCCAAGAAAAGATAAGTTCGTTAATTCAACTGTCGTTCGCACTGCTCAATAAGGCAGTGCAATGCTGCTGTGTGGTCTGTGCCGGTTTCTTCCATATTGATAAGCATAGATTTGATAGAGGACAAAAGGCTGGATAAAAGAAAGGTGTTTTGCTGCATGTTTATTCCTTTAGTACTGCGCTGTAAACAATTCAATACTATCAGTCTAAAGTTGTACAATCTGTTAATTCAAATCCACATTACTAAACATTTGGCTATAAGCTAGCCCGTTACTATTCCCTTTTGCTAACCAGGTTAAGTAAGTAGTGGGTAAAACCATCTAAGGTTCTGTACCTAATATTTGGCCTACACGCGCAGCACCACATTTGAATAGTCTTAAGTTTTAACCCCTCAATGGCCGATGGCTTGTTATTTTCAATAGCTACAACCGTTTCCCTGCTAATACACAGCTTTTCTGCTATCTGTTGTTGAGTAAGCCCAGCCTCCCTGCGTAAAGCTCTTAATTGCTTCCCGTCAAACGACGGTGGCAGGCAAATCATGTGTACCTCACTGCCAAACCGAACCCTACGAATTAAAACAACCGAACAGGCTGCTGACGCGCATTATTAACATTTTATGCGGGGGCGCAACTATTGGACATTGGACATTTGAAGCGTTTAACCTGCTTTTATCGCCTATGCTTCTGTTTTTTATGACTTATTTTTTATTGCGCTTTTTATTGCTGTCAGTTTTGTCGTTTTTTCTGTCCGTTTTCAGCCGTTTTCTGTCCGTTTTGTTGTTTTCTGCGTTTCATCGTTTCTCTTATTATTATTATTTTTCTTTAAGAATTAATAAGATAAAGAAATATAAATAAAAGGCAGATGTCCAGTTTTAAAATGGTAACTGGTCGGAACTGTCCGAAAAAAAAGAGCATGTCCGTAAATTTTGGACAGTTTCGGACAGTGCTTTGCCCTTGTTCTGCGCGGCCTGCATCGCTAAAAAGGGGGAAATGTCCAAATGTCCGTGAAAATATGCCCCTGGGGATCCTATAAAATGCAGATATTGGTGAATGAGTGGTTGCAGTTTAAACAGCTGAATGAAGACCGTTCAGCCGAAACTATTAAGAAGTACCGCTATTATCTAACGCTCTATCTCGCATTTTGCGAAAAGTCGCTAGTAGACCCGTACGAACCCAAACCGTTGCAGCTTGAACAGTTTACTGGGCTATTCCTGCATCAAATGAAGTTGGTACCGCAAAGCAGGCGAACTGCAGTCGCTGCATTACGTGGGTTTTATGAATACCTCTTTGATAAAGGGCATACGCACGCCAATTTCGCCGCTTCATTGCCTTACCCAGCATCATCTCAAAAAATCCCCGTAGCTATGGGCCTGCGTCATTTCGAGAAGCTGTTGCAAAGTTGCGACTTAGAAACATTCACTGGCATACGAGATGCGGCCATTATTGCGCTAATGGGCGGCTGCGGCCTGCGATTAGCCGGCATTGTTTCGCTGAATGTGTCTAACATCGTGACTTACGACCACGAGGGCGCCGAACGCCTGGCTATTCGTGTTGTTGAGAAGGGTAAGAAAGAACGCCAGGTTCCATTGCCGATGGAAGTACAACTATTCCTGCGTGTTTATATCGGCCATCCTGAATTACGTCATATCGACCGCACATTACCCAACGGCGACCAGGTGCTATTTATCAGCACTAAGAATCGACGCGTTAAGCCCTGGGACTACTACGGCGAGAATCGCAGGATATCATCACGCACTATCCAAAAAATGATACACAAACGGGGCATTGCCGCTGGCGTTCCTACCAATCAAGCTCACCCCCATGCCCTTCGCCACCTCACTGGTACCGAATACGCAGAGGAAGACCTAGATATTATTACCAGGCAAACACTGCTAGGCCACAGCGACCCCAAAACAACTGAGATATACACGCAACTGGCATTGCGCAAACTCACCAAGCAAGTGGATAAGGGTAATCCGCTAGGAAAGATTACTACTGCCGTCACACCACTATTGAACGCGCTTAAAAAATAATTCAATTTATTTTATAATTTGTGTTGACAAATAAAGGATATCGGCGTATATTTAAACCATACCAAGAAGGTATACCGACTCAGCGGAACTGAGACCAAGAGGAAATTAAAATGAATGTACAACACGTTGAAACACAACACTACACGCAAAATGAAGACACAATTGATTGGTTTGAAATTGATGGCAGGTCTTGGGGCTTGAACAAAAAAAATGGAGAATTTCGTTTAATCGATTGTGATGGTTGTCCTGTTGACCTACCAAATCATGATGACAAGGTAAAAATTGAGGCGATGTTAGAGAAATCAGAATACTTCAATGAATAAGCACCACAACACAGGCCGCAGAAATGCGGCCAAACCGGAAAGCGAAAAGGCAACGGCAACGATACACATGCGTTGCCATCCTGATGATAAGGCACTAATTGTTCGCAACCTAAAACCAGGTGAAACCATTGCCAGCTTCATGATTGAGTTAGCCGTAGAAGAAGCCAGTAAGCGCCAAAGCAGCTAACACATCTCTATCAACTGAATTAACTATCGTAAGCCCTAGCAAAGAAGCTAGGGCTTTTTGTTAAGCGCACACTTAATTACCCCAGCGCTAAAGCAAACCCCTCTCTCACTATCACCTAAAATTCACCAGAAAGCTTCATACAGACACGCCTTTAGTTCTTTTCTGGTGCGTGGAAATTATATAGTCTGTACCACCAACTAATAGATAATGAATGTCTGCGGGTGTGCGCAGCACCCCTTGAAACTCTCTTTTAAAACGGACAATAGCACTTTGGTACGCGGAAACTATTACTGCGCTTTATATACAAAATACGCAATACACATTCATTTCATCACCACAATACGCACCCTGCAGAGCCACACATTTAACAAAAAGCGCAATAAAAAATAGAAATACAGACTAAACACACACTTACTGTACGAATAACCTGCAATCCATCATCATGCATTATCATTAGAAGGGGTGGGGGCTCGGCAAGCATAAGGGCTTTCTCAGATAGGGTAGGGTGGGTACCAGCATATCTGCACTATTTTTAAACTCTGTTATAAGGCAAAAACCATGAACGAAAACTTAGCAGATGTAAGTTCGTTAAAAATGGCCGAACTTGAACGACTAAACTTGCCAAAATTTTGGCGAGAAATTGCGAACATAGCTGGACCAGAGATGTTTATAAAAATTTGGCGAATTGCCAGCTGCCCCGAGAACCAATGGAAAGAAAATAAAATTTACGTCCCATCTATAAAAAAATACCAAGAGTACCAATGCGTACAAATCATTAAATGCTTCATCGAACGCAACATGTCCTGCACCGAGATAACCAAAGAACTAGAAAAACATGGCATGTCTCGTTCTCCTGATACAATAAGACGAATAGCGAAAAAGTACGAACTGGGGGAAGTACCCCTTAGATAGTGATTTTAGGAACTAACAATGACCACATGTGTAATTTATGCCCGCGTTTCTACAGCGAAGCAGGCAGAAAAAGAACTCCCTGTCCAAAGCCAAATAGATAAATGCCTAGCCCACGCTGAAAGCCTTGGCGCTGATGTCAAAAAGGTATTCACTGACGAAGGCATTTCTGGTGCCACTGATAATCGCCCCGCGTTTCAACAAGCCATTTCATACTGTGAAAACTTCGACGTTGATTATTTTATATGTTGGAGTACGTCCCGCTTTGCGCGAAATGCGCTTGAAGCAAAGCTTAATAAGCGACGATTAGCCAATAGCAGTACCAAGATAAGCTATGTATCCCAAAACATCGATAAGGGCGATTCTGGCTTTATCTACGAAGGGATTTTAGAGCTATTCGACGAGTACTATTCTCGCCAAGTTTCACAAGACACTAAGCGTTCAATGATCGCAAATGCCCAAAAGGGCTATTTCAATGGTGGCTATCTAACATTTGGGTACCAGACGGAAAAAGTTGTTGGCGAAAAAAATAAGACCAGGCTGGTACCAAATCCGATGGAAGTGGGCACGGTGAACAGGATATTCGAATTAAAACTTTCTGGTTATGGTGGAAAACAGATAGCAGAGCTGCTTAATGCAGAAGGGCGCCTTAACCGTGGAAAAAAATGGAATAAGACGTCAATTCTTGACTTATTGCGTAACGAACGCGTGGTTGGCCGTATCGCATTTGGTAAAAAAGGCCGTGATGGCTCATTGCCACGTTCCGAATGGATAGTAATAGATAGTCACGAACCCATTGTTTCATACGAACTATTCGAAGCAGTTCAAAAAACGATGGATAACCAGACCCAAAACGGTGTTAAAGAAGGGGGGTCACCTAAAAGTACGCGTTTCTTCACAGGCCTTCTGAAATGTGGGAAGTGTGGCAAGTCTATGAGGATAGAAAAAGCAAAAGGCGCGACAAAGACCTATTACTATTACAATTGCAGCACGAAACAGGCTGGTGTGGGCTGTGAGAACCGCAGAATTAATTCAGCCGTGTTCGACCCTTGGATGACTGACGTTATCTGCGCAGAAGTGCTTACAGAGCGAAATTTGAAAGACCTACTTCTGCAGTTAAATGATTTGGCCGGCGCTTGGGCACAGAAGAAACGAGATCGTTGCAATGAAATTATTCAGCAAATTAAAGAGTATGAGCGGAAAAATTCACGATTGTATGAATTGCTAGAAGATGACACGGGCATTTACAACGTCCAAGACCTTGCCCCGCGTTTACGTTCAAATAATGAAACGATTCGTAAACTAAATACTGAACTGGCCGTAGCCGAAACTGAAAAACCACCACAATTAGAAATTAATGAAACTGACCTAACCGAACTTAGCGAATTGCTGATTGATATCATCAAAACCACCAATAACCCGGGTAAAGTTCGTGAGTTTTTCAAAACATTTATTCACAGCATAATACTGCAAGACAATGATATTAAAGTGAAATACAGACCGGAGGCACTTATTTCTGTGAACTCTGAAGTAGTTCCCAGTGAGCAAAAGTGGCTCCCCCTCCCCGACTCGAACGGGGGACCTGCGGATTAACAGTCCGTCGCTCTAACCAACTGAGCTAAGGGGGAATCGACACCTAAGTTGTTGATGAAAAGTTGGCTCCCCCTCCCC
>Ga0105227_100214_pt1 | contig 24830 bp, 24 predicted proteins | sample Virmet3734_803_FD_89585 | JGI IMG/M metagenome (GOLD analysis project Ga0105227, IMG submission 89585) | Marine viral communities from the Southern Atlantic ocean transect to study dissolved organic matter and carbon cycling - metaG 3734_803 | ecosystem: Environmental > Aquatic > Marine > Oceanic...
ATTTTTTGATAGTTTTATTGTACCAATTCAGATATCAATTGAGGACCGATACTTAAGACCGATTGATCATATAAAAAGTCTGCTTAGACCAAAAGGTGATCAATAGTTTTCACACAGCCTGCGCTCATAGCTGCCTGTCAGGTAGAATAAGAATATAAACCTATTCATCGAACCTGTCAGTTCAGATATGTGCTACTACAATTTAACCTACTACAATTTAACCAACCTTTAGAATTTCAGTGAGGTAGTTTATTAAAAGGAGTAGCACAGTGTTTTTGCCTTTCACCTTCTTGAGTTCTTGCATCTCTCTCTGACCTGCAACTTTCATTCTCAACGCAATCTCCTGTTGCTTTAATGACTGAAAGCGGCGCAATTCGTTAACTCTCTCCTGCGCATCATTTGGTGAAAGTAATGATAGCCCAAACTCTTTTACATCTAGGTATGTAAGATTTTTCCCGTTTGCTAAGTTCCAAGCATAAACAGCTTCCGCCCCTATACGTCCTCCTTCAGCTCGGTTATCGCAGTGCTGGCATTTGACTTCGTGTTTCTTTTTGCCTCTAGAAATCTGAGGCATTACAGCTAAACGAGCACGGCCACCACATTTAGAGCACTTAGATATTGATACTTTTGGAGGCATGACGTTACCAAGAAAGTCGTTGGCCATTGACGAAATGCTCAGTTCCTGAAGTTTATTCTGCAAAGACAATATTTGATGCTCTGTACCTTTCTCATAGCTGAAAACATCTTCAGCATCTTGGTAGTCACTCTTAATTATATCGTTTGCAACTCTAAGTGAATTACGCTCAATATCGTCGTAAGCAGCCTTTCCATGATTAGTAATGACAAACTCTTTTAACTGATCAATAAGTGTGTTGGTTCTGATTTCTTTAAAACGAAGAGATAACTTGTTTTTACCTTGTTTTTTGCCGATCTCTAAAATTGATAATTCTAGTTTCCGTTTCAGTTTAATGGCTTTTTCACGTAGTTGATTAGTAGCAGTGCCGTTTATAATAGAATCAAGCTCATATGTAATCCCTCTACAGTCGTTAACGGACAAAGCCCCGTATTGTTGATTGTTGAGCTGGTGAGCAATCCTATCTGCTTGAGTAATAATTTTTTCAGGTAAATCTAGTGACGTAGCATCATAAGAGGGTGGGGTATAGGTCTTATTAACAAACTCAAATGGCTGTTCGGCGAAGACAATAAATCTATCATCACCAAGATAGCTAATAAAAATAGAGTCTGACTCTAATATTTGCTCGAAGTCATCTTCCAAAGAGAGAATGATACTCTCTCCGTCTTTCCTATTAGTTATAAAATAGTTTTTTGTCCGCGAACTCGCATCATCGTAGTCACCATCGAATTTCTCCAATGAAAAACTATCAGCAGGGCACTGAGTTATAACTTGTACCTTTCTGTCTTTATCCTGCCTTGTAAACTTTATAACCCCATCGGTTAAAGCAGACAAATGAGTACTATTTTTCCTATTAAATTTAAAAGCGAAAATATCATTTCTACTGTTCATTTCCGCTGGGGTTAATGTGATGTTTGATTTCAATAGCTTATCCTGTCTGTTGTTCGGTTTGATAACCACCTTGATTATCAATAAATTTGAATTGTTTAGATTCAGGCCAGTTTATTTTCATAATTAGTTTTACGATATCCATTCTTTTGTTATCGCCAGCATGTTGAGCAACTAGGTACTCTATGAGTGATGCCTCTGGTGATTGGTGGCCCATCTTACTGAGAAGGCGTAAAGATACGTTAGCTAGCTCATAATCATGTGTTGTTAATCCAAGCGTAGCAATGTTAACCAAAGTACTCGTGTTTTCATCATGATATATTAATGATAGCGAGAACAAATCCTTCGCTAATTTGTATTTTTCCATCTCTACCATAGCAATGCGACCTTTTCGGTTTAATGCATCAGATCGAACAACCATGTTTTCATACCTTTTCGAGGCTAGGTGAGCCAGTTCCTCATTGCCTAGAAGTTCGTAATATTGTTGATACGTAGAGTGAAGCGATGCTTGCCTTGGAAAAAGCTTAAATGCTTGGTCAAGGTGGTATTTAGCCTGTTCGTATTCAGTTTCAAACAAAAGAGCTTGCGCTTCACGGATGTGCATTTGAGATTCATTTACACGCTCATTGAACTCTTTGTCCTCTATGGACTTTTCCACGTTGTAATAAACTTTAGACATGGTAGAGCAGCCGCTGAGCAACAAGGTTATTGTCACTCCTGATGCTATTAATGAACTTTTAAGCATATGAAAATTACCTGATTACGATGATTACCGCGGGATCCTACACAACGTAGTGGGTTTATTTTTCAGTAGAAGGCAGAAAATTGAGGGTTAAAACGGAAAAATGAATTTTATGGATTGTAGTTGCGGGATCGTAATAAATAAGAAAATAAGATCATAAGAATACAAGATCATAAGAAAATAAGAGATTTACAGGATAAAAATAAAAATTAGCATAAACAATGGTTTACATGGGCGTGTATCATTTAAAACCCAATTATTGTGGTGTTTTATCCACATTGATGCATTTAAAGCCCAATTATTGTGGTATTAAAAACCCAATTTTTGTGGTGAGCCTGTTTTCACGTTTATTATTATGCACAGTATATACATAAGATATTCACAGTTGGTGTGAATAACTTACCACACTTTTTGGGTTCTTTTTAAAATGAATATATATAACAATGGCTTAAGTGCGTCTTTATCGCAGTACTTTAACAACGAAGAGGTTCTTTAAAGGGCTATAAGGGGATTTAAAGGCGCTAAAACGGTAACCTACGAAGATTATTTGTGGTTCACTCTCTTATTTAAAACCCAAAAAGTGTGGCAACCCACAAATTAGAACCCAATTTTTGTGGTAAAAAAATATTTAAGTCCCTTATTTGTGGCAAAACGCTTTTTAATTCCCTTTTTTATGTTAGCTTACTAATTAAATCCCTTTTTTGTGGTAAAAATCAGTGGTTTTAGGAGTGCAATTCGCTAGTGCTCAGAAATAGTGCGAAATCTGTGTGAAATGAGTGCTGGTGCCACAAAAAATGGGTTCTTAATACATAAGGTCACAAGGATCCACAATAAATGGGTTCTAAAGCCGCTTTTCTGAAGGTTTGCTATCCAATGAATGAACGAAAGTACAGAAAAAACATAGCGCTGACCGCACTAACTAAATCGGGTAAGGATGACAATCAACTTATCCCGTTGAGTCGAAGAGAAAAAGTCGCGTTAAACACAGTATTTTTGGCGGTCCACAACAACTATTTTTTGAAGTACCCGGAGCTTGAACAGATTGGTCGGGAGAACATAACACTCTCACATGTGCAGGAGCGTAGCGGTACGTTTAAGATTGAAGAGTCACTCCTTATGAAATCGCTTGGTTACGTTGGCAGTAGGAGCGGAAATAAGGGGCAGGTGTTAGATGTGCTTAAAGACCTTTCAGGTGCAGTGCTTGCCGTTGATGGTTTTGGGATTGCTCGAAGCTTAGCTCAAGATGAAAAGTGGGAGGCAGATGACGGGTTTGCGGTTTTAATTTCAAGCGCATTTAGACCAAAAGATGGCTACTTTCACATTGAAATACCTTCGGTTGTTTTGCACAGAATTATTAACCCTGAAATATCAATCTATGGTTTAGAAGACTGGAGTAACTTCAAAAGCAAGAATACTCCTGATTTGATAGACACTCTCGAATATTACTGGGAACAAGGCGCTGAATACACAGATTGGTTTGATTTGGAAACGCTTAAAAAGAATCTGGGAATAGCGAAGGGCATGGTGACCATTGATGGGAAAAACCGCGTAGTTGCGACCAGTGAAACATATGAAAAGTGGGGAAGAATAAACGCCAAGATTATTAAGAAGATAAAAGATGATGTCGAAAAAAACAAGGATATAGCATTCAATTTTGAAGTGGAGACCGATTCAGCTCAATCGAAAACTGAAAATGGTCGAGGTCGTGGAAGAGTAGCAGTTACTCATGTCAGATTTAAGCTAATACAAAAACCACGCGATAAATGTTTATCTAAATCAAAATCAGTCCTTAGCCAACTGCAAATGGATGCATGGGCACAGCGATTGATGGAACTTGGTATAGCGAAAAATCAGGTAGAAGGCGTGATTGCGCAGGTGGATGTTGAAGACCCACAAGTTAAGTCTGAGTTTATTAATTATGCACTAAGCAAAGGAGAGCACTACCGTAGATTGAAGTCTATGCAGGATAAAGAATTCAACTTTGGAGGGTGGTTTAGGAAGAATATTCTCAGAGCATCACTGGATGATTGGCTAGAAATTAGAGCGATGAGTATTGATGTGCTTGTAAACAAAGAAAATATGAAAGCTCCAAACGATAAGATGCTCAAAGCATTTAGACGTAAATTGTCAGCAAGCATATCTCAGAGATTTTTAAAACTATTAGACGATACCAGCTTCGCTAGATTAAAAGACGCGTTTGAGGAGTGGGTGACTAAAGAGTATGAATTAAAAGTCTCTATAGGAGAAGAGGAGATCAATCTAACAAATTTAACGCCTGAAGATACAATGTTCGTCTATTTTGAGTTCTTTCTTGAGATTAAGTATGACCTGTTTAAGCCAATGCATTACAGCGAAGAAATAAAAAAACTTTATGGCGATGAATCGCTTAGCTAATCGACCCTAGCCACATAATAAGAGTTTTGCTTTAGGGGCCAAAAAGGCCCCAAAACGACACAGTTGATATTTCGCCCCCTAATTTTAGCCCGTCTACGAAAAAAAGAATTTACTAGCGCACATACAATACCTTTACTGAAAAAAATAAGGTGTTGTTCATGTTCCTCAAATCACAAAAGAAAACCCGACTGGGTGTTGCTATCGCAGCTGCCATTGCTGTTTCTTTTTCTTCGTTTGCTTTAGCGCAGGAAGAGAGCAAAGCGTCTATTAGTCAGAAGTTCCAGCAGCTTGTTCCTTTCGAAGTTGTCGAGGTGAATGAACACGTCAGTGGCCTTTACGAAATTGTCACAGCCACTGGAATTTTCTATTCCAGCAGGGACGGAAACTACCTGTTTAGTGGGTCGCTTCATGCTTTTGAAAATGGCCTGCCAAATCTGACCGAGGCTAAAAAGAAACAAGTTGCAGCCGGTGTGATTGCGAAGCTAAAAAATACGCTAGTAACCTATAAGTCACCAACAGAAAAGCATGAAGTGTTGGTATTTTTTGACAGTACATGTGGTTATTGCAGAAAAATGCATAACGATATTCGTAGATATAATGCGATGGGCATAACTGTACATTACGCGCTTTATCCACGCTCAGGCCTAACAGATCGACAGGGCAATCCAATCCCCAGCGTAGCACAACTAAATTCTGTTGCATGTTCAAGTAACCCGCAATTCGCAATGAACACACTTATGCAAGGTGGGAGCGTAACACCGGCACAATGTGATTCTCCAGTTCCAATGCATTATCAACTCGGCCAATGGCTTGGCGTAAAAGGCACACCTGCTGTTTATGATATGGGCGGCAATCTTGTTGTGCCGGGATATGCACCTGCTGAGCGCTTACTTCAATCGCTAGAGATGAGAGGCCAATAATGATCAATAAATTAAAAGCCTTATCAGCGATTGCACTAATTTCGTTCTCTGCATTGGCGCAGGATGCAAGTGAAGTTTTAGATGTGGTCAGTGAAATAAAAAAACAGGAAGCGTCCGAATCAAAGTCATATCAACAAGAAATACGTGAAGGACTAGAAAAAAAAGGCGCAATCATAGGTATTCGTGAGATACCCGTAACGAAACTCTACTTCGTAGAGGCAGAGCTTGGAAGTTATCTAGTAACAGCAAACGGAAGATTCGTCGTTGACGGACGTATTGTAGATGTCTGGCATCGTAAGACATTGAAGTCTCTAGCCGACCTAGAAGGAATTGATAGAGTTCCAGTCAATAACAACGCTAAGCAGATAGACGACATGCTTGCAACATTCAGCATAGGTGACAAGGAAAAACCACGTTCAGGAGTAATATTCGTAGATCCAACTAGTGAGTATACGCTGACATCGTTGCAAAAGCTGATTGAATATCAAGATGAGCAACGTTGGACGGTTGTGCTTACTCCACTTATTGGTGGCTCCAATGCAGTAGACAGAAGTCGCCGCCTGTGGTGTGCAAAAGACAAAGAACAGGCACTCTTGGACTTAATAAACGGAACACAAGAGTCGTTTTCGGAGATTGATGAAGACTGCGATGAGGAGCGAGTACTAGCAGGCCAATATATTAACAATGTTTTTGGCATTGAGACGCTTCCGCACCTAATTAGAGAAGACGGTCTGGTCAGTAAAGGTTTTCCACTTGATTTTGAAAAGTGGTTCGAAAAAGAGTAGAGCAATGCCTAATCGTTATACAACCGGACAAGGGAAGACGAAAACATTATTGGCATTAGTAAAAGCGCGTTATGCGCAGGAGAAAAACAATGCGTAGTAAATATATTGATACTAAAAAGGTAGCGTTGTCTGCCTTGTTGGTTACTGCATCTTTGATGTCAGGATGTGCAAATTTAGGTAAGCCAGAGTTCACATGTAACGGCATTAAGAAAGATGGCGTCTGTGCTGGACCCCATGATATCTATGCGCTGACGAACAATAGGGAAAACCTAGAAACGCTTACACTTGAAGAACTCGATAAACAAGTCAATAAAGAAAAATATATCGCGCACAATCACGGTAGCAATGTCACCGATAAAGATGAAGATGTTGTTACCTACAAGCCTCGCACCTTAGAACAGCAAAACCCATATCAATATCAAAAGGCCGAAGTAGTTCCTCAGAAGCGCTTTAGCGTTCCTTACGATAATGAATTTGGCGCATGGCCTAATAATGGTGAGCCTATGGCGCCAGAAGCAATGGCCGTTATGAGTGAACCTATGCCTATGCGTGTATTAGTGACAGCATACAAAGATGAGAGCGGCGCTCTGAATATGCCCGGCTATGTATTTGTAAACGTACAGCCACAAGAATTCAAATTTGGTCGTGATGCAAATCTCCGCCCGTCACGTGTCATTCCATTAAAGATGAAGCAAGAATCAGCTGAAAGGCTTAATCGATTACAGCAACGTTCAAATGGTGTAGACCCGCTAGGTATTGAAAACCCGATTAACGAGAAATAGGGGAGGGAGCTATGCAGACTGGTCAGCAACGCAAATCGCGTTTACTAAAACAGAGCAGAGTCGCAGAACTCTTTTCTGTTATCGAGTATTGGGATGAAGACGGTATTTTCGTTTTTGACGATAATTCTATTGGTGTCTTCATGGTTATGCATCCTACAAGTGGCTCGAACAACAGAACCATGACAGGATTACAAAACTTCTATAAAGAAGTATACCCGGAAAAGACAGCAGTGCAGTGGTCTCTCGTGTCCAGCCCAGACTTAGAAAATATGCTTTGGGGCTACAATGATATTCGCGGGGGCCGCTCATCTTCTGAAGATAGAGATAAAGTTGAAGTTATGGCTAAAGCTGGTCATGACTTTGTTCACGAAGGCGCAATGGAAGACATTAATCAGGCTGGGTACCGCTTCCGAAATTATGAAATATGGCTATCTATTCGTATAAAAATAAAAAAAGCTTTGCCTACCGAACAAGAAATAACTGCATTTACTAAGCAGGTACATCGTTTAAAAGCGACGCTATCTGATTTTCATCCACGTATCGGTGATGAATTTGACCTGAAGCGACGGATGAATGTCATGCTTAACATGTATGCTAAACGTGCTGGATGGAAAGGAAAAGCAGACCACCTCGATAAATGCCAAATCGATGACGAGCTAAGAGGGCTATTTTTAGAGCGCGGACATACAATCGAGCCATATGAGGAAGGCGTTAAATGCTACGACGACGAGGGCAAGATGTATCAGGTCATGCGCTCTATGACGGTGCGACAATTTCCAGATGCTACATACTACGGAAACGTAATTGGTCTCGTTGGGCAATGGCTAGATGGAAACATTGTCCTTAACGAACACTATATATTAACGCTTCAGGTATTTTACCCGAACGTAAAAAAAGCGATTAAGAAATTCAATGCTCGGCGAGCGTTTGTGAATAACCAAGCCAGAGGTTCGGTTCTTCAGTGGCTTGATAAATTGCGTTTCCAAAAAAATGATTTTTTAAAGGTTAATCGAGAGATAGACCAAGAAAAATCCCAGATTGTTGAATACGCAATGCAGGTTGTGTCTATCTGCAAAACAGAAAAAGACTCTGAAAACTTCTTTCAAAAGATTTCCTCTTTGTATGAGCGTAGCGGTTTTATTTTACGCACGGACAGAAATTTTGCTCTGCCGCTTATTTTGGGCGCCATGCCATTTGGTCTTGATGAAACCTTTAAGGACTTTTCTTATCGTTTCGCACATGCCACAACGAAGGGGATGTTGTATATCACACCGCACATTGCTGGCTGGAAAGGGAATACGGCTCGTCCAGTTATGATCCTTGGTGACAGAATGGGGCAAGCAGTTCCGCTGGACTTTTTTGCATCAAATAACAACTATAACATCTACTGTGCGGCCACCTCAGGCGCAGGAAAGTCGTTCTTGGTCAACACCTTAGTTAACTCTATGTTGGGAGCAGGAATACAAAGACGCAGTGAAGATTCGAAATCTCGCCGCTTTTATAATGATGGTGCGCAAATATTTATTGTTGATGTTGGCAGAAGCTACAAAAAGCAAGCTGCGATGTATAAAGATGCGCAGTTTTTGGAATTCGGGAGCATGGCTCAATATTCCTTGAATCCATTCGCGTCGATCACAGACATTGAGGAAGACAATCAGCTTAACATGCTTAGAAGCCTTATCATGGTAATGGCAGCTCCATCTGGAAAACTAACGGATGAGCAATCAGCTATTTTGTTTGAAATACTAAGAGAAGTATGGGACGAGAAGGGGTCTAACGCACTTATTGATGATGTACAGGAAAAATGTCTTTCATGGCCAGTTGATGTGATGCACCCAATAGGCCGTCAGCTTGGCCCATTCTGTAAAGGCGGTCCATACGAGAAATTCTTCGACCATACTCACCCTCCTATTGAGTTTGGAAAGCGCCTGATGGTGTTTGAGCTGGAAGAGGTAAAAGGAGATAAGCACCTTCAGCTGTGTGTACTCATGTGCATCATTATGGGTATACAGCGCAAAATATATTTATCACAACAGGAGAAAGACTCGCGTAGACGCATGTTTATTCTCGACGAAGCTTGGGAATTCCTCAAGGAGGATAAAGGGGATAGCATGCTGAAGTACTTCGGTGAGTTCATTGAGGCCGGTTGGCGGCGTTTTCGCAAGTATGGTGCGTCAGGCTGCTTGGCAACACAGTCAGTGAATGACGGATATGTCAGTGAAGTAGGTAAGGCCGTTGTTGCTAACTCCTCGTGGATGCTATTACTGAGACAATCTGGGGAAGAAATTCAGAAACTTCGAAAAATGGAAACGCTTGGCGGCGGAGAACCAGTTATAAAGTTGCTGGAGACGATTAGGACTAAAACACCAGACCCGACTGTGACTGACGAAGCATTCTCAGAGGTATTGATTAAGCATGAGGATGTAGCTCATCCATGTCGACTCTATACGTCGCGTAAAATGCAGTTGATAAACACAACCAATCGCGATGAAATTGATAGAATAGAGGCGTATACGAGTAAAGGTATGACGTTGGATGAAGCCATTGACGCTATTGTACTGGAAGAAAAGCGTAGAAATGGAAGTGCAGCATAGAGATATTCGATTTATGAAAAGCCTGGCGAGAGCGCCGGGCTTTTTTTTCTAAAGCTGCTCAGAATAGCCGGAATGCTTGCTTTTTTCAGGCTCTATAACTGATTCTAGCTCGCTGAGTCGTTCTCGTGCATAAAGTATGGCTTTGGTCGATCCTTTGAGAGAGAAGTACGATGCTTTGAATTTACCATTTCCTAAGCCATATGCTATACCAAAGCTGTTACTGCGAGCATAGATATCCATCACACTACTAGGAAATTCAAAAAAATAACGGTCGGCCAATATAAAACATGATGCTGAGTAAGGGTAAATGCCATCATCAGCACTTACCATGACCGGATATTCTCCGTCTTCCTCACAGCTTAACGTCAAGTTCACCATTGGAAAGCATTCGCTTGTGAGACACATAGCTAATAGCGACTGGCCGTCGGGTAATACTGTGCTAGCAAGTACTATAGGCACCTCATTAACCTTGGTTTCTCTGACTGCCCAGTCATTGAATTCACGGACATCATCTTGAGCGATAACAGAAGAGGACATCAGCAATAAAAATCCAGCCACAATTCGTTTAAAATATCCAACCACCACGACTATCTCCCTATTGTCTCTTTAAACAGAAATAAACTTTATTAACATTTGTATACTACCATCAAATTCAAACTTTATAACGGAATCAGCGCTCAAATGTAGGCGCGTTTGTTTTTATTAAACGATATGTAATAGTTCTCGTAGTGAGGATTCAAAGGTAAATATGAGTCTGGAAGTTCAAATTCCTTCTCCTCATCGTCGTTAGAGATAAATGTTGTCAAATCGCCCTTTCTCTCTACAGCTTCAACGTTCACCGGCGTTTTGCATAGGAAACGTGGACGCTTGGACAGACTCTGCTCCCGCTGAATAAATAGCGAGGATTTAGCGCGGATGATGAAGAAATCATCATCAGAAGACGCAATATCGCTAATATCGATTGGCGCAGCGAACTTAACCTTAAAAGATACATTGCTAGCGTGTTCTATTATGCATTTAATGATAGCGCTTCGTTCGATCCATGGCATGCCACCGATGTATTTATTGCCTATAAAGTCGGCATCCACAACAGTAAACTCATCGCCATCAAGAAAGCCCTCTATAAAGGCACCTCGAAACGATATCGGAAGCATTAAAGTTTCAAGGAAACATGATATACCCGGATGTTCTATATTGTTTTCGCCAATAGGAAGGTTTACATGATTCGTGTCTTGTACGGACGTATTACCCATGCTGTCGACTTTCACATAAACGTGCAGTCCCCCTTTGATACGTTGAGCCGTATGCGATGCAGGTAGGAATGATGTAATTTCCTCAGCTGACACAGGAATGAGCCTGTTACCAGTAAATGGTTTACCAAACAAGTCAATTGCTTCACCGTGTTGCTTGTTGATAAATTCGCCTCCTTCAATGTCCATCAAGGACATAAGGTGCTCAACACGCTCATTGGCAGTAAAGAGGTTGTGGTATGTTTTATGAGAAAGCGTCATACAGATGTAGGGCGCATTAGGCAGATTGTACCTAAACTCGCGAACCTTAAAGCTATCTTCTGCATGCTTTTCTATTACGAAACGATAATACGCTGTCCGTCGACCTACTTTCTTTTTGTAGTCTACAAAAGTTATCCAGTTTGGCTTTGTCATTCGGTCCAGCGTTCGCATCGCATTTTGATAACCACTCTTCTTACTCTCAAGGGCATCCATTTCACTTACCTCTTAAAATTGCCCAAACTCTACCGGCGTAGTTCTCTCATCGAAAGACTCTGGCGTTGTTTCGCCACCCGTGTTGTTTGCTTTTTTCACGCTATTTATTGGCGTTACGTTGTTGTGTTTCTTGATGTCGACAATATTAAATCTAACGAATTTTCTCGCTATAACTCTGCCATAATCATTGTAGACTTTACTGTCACCGGGCGATGCATCGTCTTTCTTGTTTGAAAAGAACGCCTCGGAATATGCCACCATGTTGGCTAACGTATTGAGCGTCTCTTTGCTGAGTACTTTGTGGATAGCTGTGAACGTTGATTCAGAGAGCAAACGCTTGAACATAAGGGCAACTGCCGCATCAAGCCATTCATCGTCAGACAGTATATCCAGACCATTAAACATATGCTCAACGGCTGCATCTTTTACTCCTGCTACCTCGTCTTTGTCTAACATGACACACCCTTCAGTTCCATCAGCTGGGAAACTAAAGTTCATGAACGCGCATATAATAGGCGACGAATGATTACCGCCAGTTAATTCATAGTCGATATGCTTATTCGAGCCGGAATAAGCGACGTCATCACCCTCTCTGGCAAATACAATATCATCGACCTGCATACCAGCGCGGGAAAAGGCGGTGTTAAATAGCCACGCATGGACATGGCATACAACTTCAAAGTCACTCATGCTGTCATTGATTCGAGGTAGAATAGAAATGCCGGACAGCACCTCATCAACGCTTAATGCTAATGACTCCACTGCGTTTTTGACTACAGACATCACTTCAAATTCGTTGCAGTCTGCGAGCGACACAGACTGGCCAAACTGCTCTCCGCGCCGTGAGTATTGGGCGTTAACCCAATTTACAATTTTATTGTAATCGTCAGCACCAAACGTTTTGCGTAGATAGTTAATAGTTGTCTTCATTGCAATTACCCCTTATTCAGACAGTGATTCTTCAAGTACTTTTGCGAACGCATCTATGCTTGGCATTTCATCATCAACAGTAAGCGCGTTGATCATAGATTTCGTATCTAGCAGAGAAGCCTTATGGATGCTAAATGCACTTCTGAAAATACGCGAACGAAGCGAACGCCCCTTCCATGGCCCCGTCCACATGTCGGTATTGCCTCCAGCTGCCTCAGAAGCGGATATTGCCTGTTTGATAATTTCGTCTAACTCTTCGCCCATCATCAGGTGAGCGATAATGGTGCCGTTGGCCATAGTGAAAGAGCAAAACCCCGCCATAATGCATTCTTTATTATGGTTTAAGTTCATTCTGTATTCGGGCTCTATTTTTGAACCTTTCCACTCAAAGTGATCGCCTTCGTAAACTATTTCAACAGATGTGGAAAGCACCTTTTTTGACATGCCTACTAAACGGTACATTCCTCGATAGCAGAGAATAAAATCCAGCGTAGTTAATCCGCCTGCAGACTGTGTTGTAGTCATAGCTACTTCTTTTTTGCGCGGATCAAGAAGCAATCCTTGTTCGCTGACACTTAGCAGCACACGCTTGATAGAGTCGACAGTAGCATCGAACATAGGTGGGTTTGGCATGATGCCATTGCTGTCATTGGTGTAGATGGTTTTAAAAGCTGCAACATATTCTATTTCAGCTTGCTGGCGACTCTCGCCAGCGGCTTCATAGTTAGCCAAAAAGGTCTCTTTAAACGATTCATCTTTATACAGCGCTGTAATTTGCTTCATGTTTGACATGTTGTTTGCCTCGTCATGCATTTCAGTTGAGCTAAGAATAAATCGATTACTAATTTGCGCTACAAAACGGTCACGGTGCTTATGCCTGCCCATTATGTAGCGGGAAAAAAGGCAGGTGGTGTAATAGAGGTATAGAAATACAGGAGTGATAACTATGTCAGCACTACATCAAATTGAAGAAGACAAAGCGTATTCAAATTGGCAAGAAAGGGCATTACCCGCGTATGACGATGAAGGGGTGGAAAACTTCCTAGACGAAGACGGCGAGTTAATCGAGGGTATTTATCTTGATATGCCAAACGACGTTTATCACGCGCTGCCTGCACTCTCCTCCTCAAAGCTAAAGGATTTTGTAAAGTCTCCTGCACTCTATTATCGCAACTACGTGTCTGATATAGAACGTAAAAGAACTACTGCGATGAAGAACACGTTTGATGCTGGGACGCATGGCCATACACTGGTGCTTGAACCACAAGGGTATTATAAGCGCTTTTTCAGAGACCTTATGCCATCTGATATGCCAGAGGCATTAAACACAACAAAAGAGATTGATGAAAAGCTAGTTGAGCTAAAGCTTAAAAAGACAGGACTGAAGTCAGAAAAAGCACAGCGGTTAGCAGAAAAACTCGAAGAGATTGGTTCAGATATAAAAGTCTTTGATGTAGAAAGGCAGAAACACCTTGAGTCACATGGCCAACCTGCGCATGATAAATGGGAAGGCGAAGATGTCGTGACCTATGGGGGGATGATTCCAGTCGATCCGATGGTATGGGACGATGCCCACCGCGTAAAAAACACAACACGCAACCACAGAGAAGCGGATAACTACTTTCAGTTAGGCTTGCCAGAAGTGGCCATTATTGCTCGTTGTCCAATGACGGGATTAATGTTAAAAGTTAAATTTGACTGGCTTCGCTTTGATGACATTGCGGTTGACCTAAAAACAACGCTATCGACAAAGCCAGAAAAGTTTATCCGTCAAATAAACGATCTTCATTATGACGTGCAGCAAGCGTTTTATATGTACGTGGCGCGTTTGAGCGATATTACTATCAGTGAGTTTGTTTTTGTTGCAACTGAGTATGTCAATATGGATGCATGCCAGCCTTACAGGCTGTCAGAGAAGCGCGAAAAGATAGCGCATTCTAAAGTGCAAAAAGCACTACCTGAGTTAAAAGAGTGTATCGATAGCAACAAATGGCACGGTTGGTTGAAAGAGGACTGTACGTTAATAATCGAATAGAGATTGTTATAAAAAGGGTTTTTTGCCCTAATTAGCTGGAAGGGCGAACCCAGATTTCAACGTTGCTAGATTCTCTCCTGAATCTTTGTTGACCTCACGCTAATCCAACGTGGTAACTTAAAGCATAACAAACAAGCTCTACAATTCAATATTGTTGAGCTTGTTTGCGTTTGGCTGATCATTTATTTTGCGGCTGCTCTGATAGGGAGTGAATGCGGTCAAAGCACCTTAGTAAAGCGTGTATCGCTTTAACAAAATCAAGAGCAAGAACATTATTATTCAAGACTAATTCTGATTTGATGACGGTTGAGTATCCATCGGATGAAACGCTAACATCAATATCTTCTGGCTCAAAAACGCTCGCCAGAATATCAGTCTTAATAGTTACGCTCTGGCTAAACACACACCTAACGGCAACAGTTGAAATTTCAATGGTGTTTTTCTGCCACCCAAGTGCAGAATCATAAATAATAATGTCACCGTAGCTCGTATCTATTTCAACATGCGGGAAAGGTGATGATTGCAATATCCCTTCGACATCTTGTAAGTATCCGATAAGACTCTGAAGCTCCTCAATGGTAAGGTCACTTATTACGTCGTCTAATGTGTAACGGCAGGTGGGATTTTCAATTAACGAGACATCCGTAGAAGTATTCTTAGAACACATTTTTGCACCTCAGATGTTGAACGTATAGAACAACGAAAAACCAAACGCGATTAAACAAAAAACAGCTTCCCCAACGCCATTTGTTGGTATGGTAATTGGCGCTCTATAAGATGTTCTCAGCGGATAAAAAAGAGGAATGCCGCTTGGCGTAAGAAAATCGCCAAGTAGATGCAAAATTACACCCAAAGCCACCCACTTCATAAAAGGAATATTATAGTAATGTCCTGCAAAGACAATAAGAAGGGGAAAGATAAGGCTGTGCGTAATCCCTCTATGACCAAAGAAGGCCCACACGGGATACGAGATCCACTTGACTCGTTTTCCTATGGTAGAACTGGGATGGTCAACATCTGGAAGTAGCACCCCTAAAAAAACGCAGAGAGATTCAATAAGAATTCCCTGCGCCATATACCAACTATCACCATAGAAATAGCGTTTTGCAGCGATATAGACTGCCGCACCAATCACTATATGACCTTGTACCATCATAAGAAAACCCCCTTAAGCACTATGCGTGAATAAGAGGGTTTCGTTTTCGTAAGCGGTAAACATTTACGCCCCGTTTTTAAGATACTTGATTTGAGGAACTACATCTTCAACGTCAATATTAGATCTGCTGGTTTTGGCGTCCGTTGGAGACTCACTTCCCTGTGTAAGAATGTCTGCCCTGTTTTTCATGGCTTCTTGTTTTTGTTCGAACTTCATGTTCTCTTCTTCCAAGCGCTGCGCACGGCGTTTGTCCAGTCGTCGTTCTAAATCATCAAAACTCGCTTGCACTTTAGAGTCCAGCGTTTTAGCGCGTTCTTGTTGTAGCACCTTGTTAAATTGGTCATAAGGAAGCTTTAGCAGTACATATACGCTATGTTTACCCTGCGCTGGTTTAACGACTTGCTCTACGACGTCATAGCCAACGATAGGGACGGACTCAACAAGTTTGTCGATAAGAAATGTCGTCTGCGTGGTAACATTTCCGTCCGAATCGCCTTGTTCAAAAGCACGTTCCGAACCACTTAACTCTTGCTTGTAGAGCTTGGCCAATTGAAACTCAGCTTGAAGGCGAGCTGCTTTCAACCCGTGGCTAAGACTCTTTGACTCTGAAACACCGACACCAAACATGCCTGTAGAATCGGCTTGAGGCGGTTCTAGCACCCAATCAGGTAAACGGTCAATTTCTTCTTCACGAAGCTCCTGCTGGCGCTCGACATACTCTTGTTCTCGCTCCTGACGCATTTCTTCAAGCTCGGCAATGCGTTCATAAAGTTCTTCGTTAGGGGAGCTTGAGCAGCCCCCTAGCAACGCGGTCAACACAACGCCACTCATCATTAATCGTTTCATAATCAATCTCCTCAGCTTTTAAATGCAGTGTATAAGGTTGTTGTTGTATGGAAGCCCGATTTTCGCGAACGGGATATCGTCGTCCCACCCTAGATCAGGTTCAGCCATAGGTGGTGTCATTGGTTTTTGTGGCTGCTGTGCTCGTGGATTGGACGGCTGATTCTGATACCCTCCGCTTTGGTTTGGAGTATATCCACCTTGCGGGGCATAACCACCTTGGTTATTGCGCTGTCCGTTATTACTGCCTGCGTTACCACCTAGCATTTGCATTTCTTCTACAACGATTTCTGTTGTGTAACGGTCTTGACCTTGTTGGTCTTGCCATTTACGCGTTTGCAGCTTGCCTTCAACGTAAATCTGACTACCTTTTTTTAGGTATTCACCGGCAATTTCCGCTAACTTGCGATACATGGTGAGCCTGTGCCACTCGGTACGCTCTTGGATTTGACCTTGTTGGTCTTTCCAGCTCTCGCTTGTTGCTAAGCTTAGGTTTGCCACCGCAGTGCCGTTTGGCATGTAGCGAATTTCCGGGTCATTTCCAAGATTTCCCAAAAGCACCACTTTATTGACGCCTTTTTTCATGAACGTATCCTCGTGTTTAAAGTTAATACAGTAAATACAGTATCTATTTTACTTACCTGACTAGGCTGGCTACCTTTTTGGCAGATTGACGTAATATTTTTTTTGCTTCGACTGTGTGCAAACATGTTTTTTCGGTTGTAAATGCACAGCAAGTGCATTGCATCGTTGAAAGATTTAAAGAGTAAGAGTTGCCGTTCTCAACAATCACAAGTCCAGAGCGCCCGTTAGGGATAACTTTGACTTTGCCAGTGTTACGGGGCTGTATACCCAAGAAGCCGGTATTAGAAGTGCTTGCATCATCGATGGGCATTCCTGGATTGTTTGCAATGCACGTTTCGCTTTTTGAGCGTTGTGTGTTGCCCGGTCCTGAAGTATTTTTACAGCGCTTCAAGGAAAGGCCAGCTTTTGATAAAGCGTCAGCACGAGTGTTTAGGTCACGCTTAACCCAGTTAAACGAGATACTATCGAAACAACTGGAAAGCGATAACACCTCACTGTGATAGGGGCGAAATTTTTCGCTGACGTTAAACGCCCCATTGACCTGATTAATAATGAGCTTCGAGTCGCCATAGCACTCAAGCTCTTTAATGCCTGCTTTTCTTGCCATTTTTAAAAGCAATATCAGTGATAGGTATTCTGCTTCATTGTTTGTCCCGTATGGACGGTAAGAGGAAGTAGCGATTACTTCATCGCCTTTATGGTCAACTATGCATGCACCTAAACCCAATTCACCCGGATTAGGATTTGTGGCCCCATCAAAATAACCCGTATGCATACAATTACCCTCAAATAAAACAGATGCTAACTCGGTGTAGAATCGTCGCTACCTTTTGGTCCAGTTCTGCTCTGAAAAAGTCTGAGGTCATCAAGGCGCATAAGAGGGAGAACGCTATCATCTTCTATAAGTAAAATAAGGTTGTGTTCGGGGTAATAATAGAAATCTTCAGTGTTTGTCCGTGAGCGACTGGTTATTTTTACTGGGGCGAACTCAGGTGCGGCAAAGGCATCACAATTATTAAACCAATTGGTTAAAGCATCGACGCTTTCGGTTGCTTTGGACATCTCAATGGTGAATTGGTCGTATTTGATTGGGTTGATGGCCGTTCGTGGTAAGTTTGTGCCGAACGTAAATTCTTGCAAGGAGTAATAAACCAGCTCTTTGTCGCATGTTCCATCATTGCTATACCATTGACCCGAAAGTGTATCTTTGACTTTTTGTCGTTGCTCCTCTGTCTCAACATCAATATCCAAAGGGTTGTCGCTGAGCCATAGCGCTCCTCCAGCAAGTGCGATCATGACACCGAAAATAATGCTGTATTTTTTAACGTTAATAGACATGAAACCCCCTAATATCCACAGCGTGTATTGTATAGAGCTGTCACGATTAATATTCCCGTAGACAATGAAAAATTGAGGGCTGTAAATAAAAAAGTGAAATCGAATATTGGTAAATTTATCGCCAGTAGATTTGAGGAAGTTAGAGATGTCTAGTTTAGAATACGTTATCAGTCATGACCGATTCTCCATAGCAAAAGAGTGTGCAAAGATGCTGGTGGATGGCAAGGCATCTTTAGATGATGCGACTGGGTATATTGATGAGATTGTCGAATTAAAGAAGTACTTTGCGGATTTCTATGGCGAGTTTTCACACGAATATGACCTAGCTAGGTCGATGTTAAACATCCTAAGAATGATAAAAAGAAGCATACGAGTCCAGAAAGAGGATGAGAGACAATCTGTTGCAGATTGGGTAGATAAATATCCCACGAGAATCCTCTATTTTAGGAAGTTGCAGTCTGTCATAGAAATGCCATCTACGTAGTCATACGAAGTAGAGTTGCTAACCTAAATACCTGTTAAATTATAGGTGTCTAAAATGGCGAAACTTGGTCGATTAAAGTGCTTAGGAATTAGCGATTTATGGCAGGCCGCGTTGTACTGCCCTTTTGAATACAAAGACTACACACAAGTATTTGAAGTCTTTGATAGTCGCTTTTTACTTCAAGATGGTCACGGGGTATTTTCAGGGAGGATAAAGTATCCACCGGAGACATCGTGGAAAAACGGCAAACCAAGGACAAAGTTTGTTATTCATGATGGAAATGAAACCATTATGTTTACGTTGTTTGGCGACACGCGTGAATTAGTGAAAGTAAATCCCCCCGGTGAAAGGCTCGTCGTTGAGGGCATCATAAGCAAAGATGGGGGGAGAATTTATCTCAATAATGCATCCGTAGTAGACAAAGAACTAATAGGTACTATTGCCCCTATTTATAAAGGCATTGCTGGCAAAGTCAGGCCAGACAATGTGAGAAAGCTGATTGCAGAGCACTTAGATGATGCAGTAGATGAGGTTACCAATAAGCTGAGGGAATTACTTAACAAACATGTTCCCCCTCAGTATGTCAGAAGCTTCGTGGGGTGCAAGCATAAGACTCTAAAAGAGGTGCTGCTTTGCCTCCACAAACCAAAAACACTCACTGACGGATACCAAGCATTAGAGGTAGTAACACGAATCGCGCATCTGAGTGCAGCGGATGGACTTCTCAATCGTGCGGCAATAAACCGAAGTGAAGCTGTTAGGCCTCTCGTTGGAATGGATCCTACTGAACTTGCTAAAGGCATTCCCTTTAAGTTAACCGATGAGCAATTGGAGCAGGTGATGGTTGCGGTCAGTGATATGTACCATGGCATTAAAAGCTCCTTTTTACTTATCGGTGATGTAGGTACTGGAAAAACGGCTGTTTACGGTTTAATTAGTGCGTATGTAGCCAGCGCAGGCGAAAGGGTTGCCATCATGCTTCCTAATCAGAACTTAGCGGTGCAAGTTTATGAGGAGCTTAATGAGTATTTTGGAGGGCTTGGTGTTGGCCTGATGACGGGAAGCCATAAGTGTGACATCCAGCATAAGAGAATAATCGTCGGCACAACTGCGTTGCTGTTTCAAGATATTGGAAGAATGGGGTTAGTTGTCTGCGACGAACAGCAAAAAATGGCGATTGGTCAGAGAGAAAAACTGCTTTCTGAAAATACACATCTCTTAGAGGTATCTGCCACACCCATTCCAAGAACGATGGCATTTGCGCTGTACGGTGCAGTAAAGCTTCTTCAGCTTCGCCACTGTCACGTAGAAAAACACATAGAGACAAAAGTGTATTTCAAAGAAGACCGACTCGTTCTTATGGAGGGCGTTAGGAAAACAATCAGTGAAGGAAACAAGGTGTTAATTGTTTGCGCTCGCTGTGAAGCCGATGAGGATAACCCAGATGCCAATATTATCTCTGCAGAAGAAATGTATGAAGGGATGTGCAAGCACTTTCCGGGCGAGGTCGTAATAGCCCACTCAAAAATGGATCAACAAGAAAGCAAAGCATCCATTGCAAAAATAAAGCAAGACAAAGCGTCTATATTGGTGTCCACAACGGTAGCTGAAGTGGGATTAACAATCCCACGATTAACAAGAACCATCATCGTAAATGCCGAGCGATACGGTCTAACCTCGCTACATCAACTAAGAGGTAGAACATCGAGGCAGGGCGGCAGAGGAGATTGCTGTCTGTACCTACCGAATCCGAAGATATCGGATTCAACCATGGAAAGGATGAAAGTGATGGTTGACTGTAGTGACGGTTTTGAGATAGCCAGAAGGGATATGGCACTGAGAGGCGTTGGTGACATTGGAAAAGACGGTGATGCTCAACATGGTGAATACACGACTTTGATTAAAGGGATAAAAGGGTCGCTGGCAGACATAGAGTCAATCATTGAAGAAATAGAAAGCTTGAAAGAGCAGGCATACGAAAAGGCGAGTTAGTAGTGATAAATTCACTTGTTTCTGTGTTTCAGTACTTTTTACCCATAACGGTTGCATTGTCAGTCGCGTTCATACTGCAAAGGTTGTATATCAGCTTACTCCTTAAAGTGGGTGGTCGTCCGCTTCTATATATACCCGCGTCATTTTCGGTACCCATTCATGAGTTAAGTCATTACATTGCAGCGAAATTATGCTTACACAAAGTAGAAAAGGTAGTGTTCTTCCAGATGAATTCGTCGCAAACGCTAGGTTATGTGTCGCACAGCTACAAGAAATCCATAGTATCTCCACTTACTAATGCGGTAATTGGCATGGCACCAATCTTTGGCGGGTGGTTTGTTGTGACCCTTATAACATTCTTGTTAGTGCCTGATATATATCAGCTCATAAATATCAAGCTGTCGCTGACAGACACAACCATAGTCGATGACATAGCTAGGTATATTCGTGCATTTGAATCTGTATTTTATCAGCATTACGCCGAACCAAAATTTTGGTTATGGGTATTTCTTGTGGCCAATGTTGCCGTATTTAGTGCACCGTCCGGCGCAGACTTTAAAGGCGCATGGTCTGGCATGGCACTAATCATATGCATGTATGTAGTGTTATTTCATTTTTTTGGTGACGATACTGGCCTGTTTAACATCGTAAATAGCATGTTCAGTGCATATCTCCCCACACTTATTCTTTGCGTATTTGTGGTTCTTTTCGGCACCAGTACTTTACTGGTGTTCAATATCATCAAAAGTAAATTACTAGGAGCGAAGCAGTCGTAAATCGAGGTGTTCATGGCAGTAATAATTGACTCAGACGATTTGAAAAATTTAGATAAAAACATAAAAGCTAACATCGGTAACTGCGTCCAATTCACCAACGGATGTTGGTTAGAATTAATAGAAGACAGAGGTATGTTTTGGGGTGAATGCCCTTACAGTAAGGTGTGGGGATGTAAAGTGGATGATAACTATATCGATACGATAGTTAGTTGGATCGAGTATTGGAATGAAGCGCGTACCGAGTCCGGTAGCCCAATAAAGCGCGTCGTTTGAGAGTGAGCTAACTAATAGGACGTAGCTGTTGATTTAGCTATCAATTATATCAAGACTATCTAGACTGCTCGAATTATCAATAATGGACTCCGTATCATCAAAAGAGCTTATCCCCCAAGGGTTTCCACCAGCATCCACACCGCCTGTACCATTCATCATCACCATACCCGTTGCCGGATTTATTTCTGTCGCGATAGACGCATCATCAAATATTGAGTTTTTATTTTTAACTGAACGCGAAAGAAGTGGTCTTTCGGAAGCGGTATCTTCAGGTATAGGAATTGTGTTCGGTGAGCTTGGTGCATCTAAAGACGAAGAAATAGCAAAAAGGCATCCTATTCCGATGAAAAGCACAAGAAGCAACCAAGCCATGATACCGCCCAAATCTATGTTAAGTGAAACTCTGGATAATTATACACAGCATACAAAAAACGCAACCGTCATAGAGCATAAATTTTTAAAGGAAACTAACGGCCTCTATTCATCTGCCGAGCTTGAGGGAAAGCTTCATTTTTGACCATGTGACTGCTCATCACTTTAATGGCCTCAATCGCCGCATCTGTCGTCATGCCTTCGAAATTCTTAGTGTATTGGCTTAATGCCACCATACCTGCAAGATGCGCTTCAACGAAGGGAACAGGGCACGGAAGCATGCGTTTATCTGACGCTTGCCCTACCTTCAAATAAAACGATTTTCCTTGATTCTCAATCGAGAACCACTTCGCGGTGTCTCCATGATTACCGAACTCACACGATGGTAAAAAACCTAATAATACAGCCACGACGATTGGTAGTTCAGTTTTCGTTATTTGGACTGATATCTTATTCGCCCAGTCATATGCCTTGGTGTTACCAGCTAATTTGGGTGCAGCTTCGATACGCAACGTATCCCAGCCTTTTTGGGTATTATCGGGCGCGAACTCTATGGCATTTGATTTGCCATGAGATTTAATATTCATATATCGCTTAGGCTCGTCGCTCTGCGTATGCTGTGGCAAATCCGAGGGGAGCGCATTGTTATTTATGCACTGGTTATTGGCAGGTGGTTCACGACGTTGCATTTGCTGCTGATACCCTTGCCTTTGGTTCTGTGGTTGATAGTTGTTTTTACTATTCTCACCATTCGGAATGACATTACGCTTCGCATTAGTCGCGCCTCGTTGATAACCGCCATCGTTCATAGGTTGAGGACTTTGATTAAAGTTCATGTTTAACTCCGTTATCATTTTTACGCATATCATAAAGGAATGGTTGAACCCGACTATAATATTGGCAAATCATTGTTCGCAAACCAGCAAAAGCATTCTCCTTTTCTTAAACACCTCGAATTCACACCCTCTACGGAAAAACAGTTACTAAATATCCAATAGCATAGCCTTAGGGCAAGTGTAATTGGGATAACTACATGAAAAATATCAAGCAGCTTCTGCTTTCACTCATCGCATATGCGTCATTACTTTCAGTCGCTAATGGACAAGAGATTGTGACCAGTAATGTTTCGCTTGGCGACATAAGCGTATTGGCGGCTGACAAACAGCTCACATATTCAAATGGAGAGCCAGTGTCGGTGATACGTACAGGTATCATCAAAAACTCAAAAGGTTTGGCGGCTAGAGGCCCGCATAAGTTTATTTTTACACTGGATGCTGACTCCCCATACCCAGTCATTCTTCGTGGTGAGGAAGTTGCCCCCGGTGAGTCGCTCGAATTCGTTGAGAATCTAACGCAGATAGGAGGTAGGTTATCCATCCCAATTTATCCTGCACAAGCTGGTGTTAGTGGTGAAGCTAATTACACACTGGATGTACCAAAGCTATTTGCAAGAGCGTGTAAAATAGGATTTGAAGAGGATGTAGCTGATTGCTTTAAAGTCGTATATAGCGAGCTACTCTATATATGCCCAGTCGATAATACAGAGTATCGCAAGGACACCAATGACTGTCGCGGCATTATTCAGCAGCCCAGTGAGCCTAAGTGTGATTCACCGTTTATTCTAAAGAATGGCCTTTGCGTTCATGAATTCGTGCAGGAAGCTGATAAAGAATGCCCTCTTGATGATGGTTGGACAATTGACGGGACAACATGTCGTTATTACAAAGAAGCCACCATATCACAGTGTCCAGTCGGTTATACGATGCACAATAATCTTTGCCACTTGGTAATCCAAAAGGCAGAGAAATGCCCAACAAACTATGTGAGACAAGGTGAAATATGCGTTAAAGAGGAGGTTGAAAGCGCACAGGCATACTGTGATACAAGTGGATTTAACATTGATGGGGGCGTGTGTAGAAGAGTTCTTATTGAGGATGCGGGATATCGTTGTGATATGCCCGGATATGCTGTTGTTAATGGTGTATGCCAAAAGGATGAGTCAACAACGATATCATCTTGTCAAGCAGGCTATACACTTTACCGCGACAAGTGCCATCGATTAATTACAGCTAATTCTTCCTGCCCATCGGCTGATTACGTCATGAAAAATGGCCGTTGTGAATACTTTGATTCAAAAGCACCTGAATCTTGTCAATCAGGGTATGTTAATCAATCAGGCGAGTGTTATCGATTGATCAATGCGACTCAGTATTGTGCTTCATCTCAGTACAACATTGTTTCTGGTCAATGCCGGAAAGAAGAATCAACTAATATTACATCCTGTCCAACTGGATATCTTTTAGCATCTGGAAGTTGTTATCGCTTAGTATCTGCAAATCAATATTGTTCCGATACGAGATATACGATAAAAAACGGGCGTTGCGAATTTCTTGATAGTCGTAACGTGTCCAGTTGTCCTTCAGGGTATGCATTACTATCTGGTTCTTGCTACCAAATAGTCAATGCCAGTCAATCATGCCCATCCGGTTTTATCAACGATGGTGATGGTACATGTTCGGATTTTGATTCTCAAAATGTATCATCATGCCCTAGCGGTTATGTTTTGCAATCTGGAAGCTGTTA
>Ga0105227_100237_pt1 | contig 22261 bp, 16 predicted proteins | sample Virmet3734_803_FD_89585 | JGI IMG/M metagenome (GOLD analysis project Ga0105227, IMG submission 89585) | Marine viral communities from the Southern Atlantic ocean transect to study dissolved organic matter and carbon cycling - metaG 3734_803 | ecosystem: Environmental > Aquatic > Marine > Oceanic...
AGGCTGAATAAAAATATCGGCATTCTGGTGGGCAATAATGCCATTTAAGCGAGCGCGCCATTCCGTATTACTTTGAATATAGGAAAGCTTTGATGCTAATTGCCAGCACCTGTCTAGTTTTGTAGCGGCTAACAGGGCGCTATCAGCCTTTTCCATGACATCAGAGAATATTTCTCCATTTGAAAACTCTGTGCCGCCTACCCATACGACCTTACTACCATCTTTAAGCATATCAACCGCGGTTAATTGTTGAGTTAATTCCTCTACACGTTGGGCACACTCAGCTTGTGGGATCCCTTCCATACAAATTGCAAAATCAGCTCCCGAAACTCTAAAACAGTTTGCTTTGTCGTCGTATCGAGTTACCAATTTTCGAAGAACATTAGCGGCGCGTTTAAGATATTCGTCGCCTTCTGACGCGCCCTTCAGGTTATTGATATGCGCTAATTGCGCTAAGCGTATAACGATTAAATAGCCATTTTCACCCGTTGCAGAAGAACTTAACAGAGCATTCAAATGACGTTTAAACGCATTTCTATTTAATAAACCTGTAACGTAGTCTTCAAAAGCTATCGCTTTAAACTGCTCGGCTTTCTGCGTTAGTTCTTTAAACATAGATTCAACAGAGTGAGAAAGCTTATTCACAGCCGCGACAATAAAAGAAAGCTCTTTTGTGAATGGCTTGTACTCTATTTGAGAAAATTCAAGTTGCTGAATATCAGTTATTTTACTGATAACAATACTAAGGGGTTTAGTGATAGCGCGTATTATAAAAAATAATACAATGTACGCGACAATAAAGGCGGCAGAAAACATGACCGCACTTTGTGTGATACTTTCCCATAGCTTTTCATTTGCTAATCCTGGGTGGCTTTTTACAGCCAAGTACCCCGACATGTTCCATCCGTCTGTCAAATTTGTTTCTTTAGTCGGTGGGGTTACTTTTACGACATTAGTAAACCAAGTTGGTACCGTATCAATCTTGTTGGGGTTTTCTCTCACAATAACGGGCTTTCCGTCTAAATCTGTAAGCAAAATAGTTTGGTAATAGCCGCTATCAAATATTGCATTAATCATGGTTTCTGCAATGGGAAGGCCCCCATCTTCAGAAACGTAAGGACTAATAGATAAACCCAGTGAAGTCGCCGTATCCTGTGCATGTGTTGCAAGCTGCTCATTCACATATTCGCGAGTAAGTTTCACGTTTATCAGGAATGACCCAATAAACACTGCGAGTAAAAATATAAGAAGGCTTATACTAAGCTGATTCGAGAGTTTCATCGTTTTATTTATTTCCCTTCAATCACTTCATCTAATCTGGCAATCATATCGTCCCACATTTTCATGGAACCACCGCCTCTAAGTTTTCTGCCATTACCCATTGCTTTAGCAGCCCACAACCCTTCACCGTTGAAACTATAAATTGGCGCTAAATCCCGGCGCTTATTCGCTGGAAGTATACGCCGATTTATATTGTCTAACACTAGTGGTACTGAGGTTGGAGTATCATAATATGCTAGTACCATATGAGGTTGTTTTAATCTTAATGCAGTAACGTACATGAGTCGAAGTTTCGACTCTGGAATACCTAATTCAATCAACGAAAAGTACTTCGCTATCGCATAATCTTCGCAATCCCCAGCACCCGTTGCAATAAACTCAATGGGCGTAGCCCAATAATCAGACACTTTCCAATGCTCGATATCACTGACAAAATCAAATCGGTTGAAAAAACGATTAACACTGTATAGCTTCTCATCAAGGTCGTCAGCCTCTAAGTCTACGAGTAGTTCATTCCATTCAGATATCTCTTGTGATGCCGTATTTCCAAAGCGCTCGGAAATACGCGTGTAGACTTCCTGAGTGAAAATGCTTTTTAGTGAGGCTAGCGCATTAGGAAGCAGGCACGCCACAATAATTAAGCAACTAAATCCGTATGCTATAGATTTAACAGCTAAATGGGGGCGCTGAGAGCAGTTCGCTTTAGAGTAAAGGAAGAGATGAACCAAAATTAAAATCTCTGCATTTCGCCTATTGCTTGAAAATGTACCATAAAATAGCTTTATTATGACCAATAAAGCATACATTTTTTAAGTCAATTTTTGAAATTTAAACGTGACGGGTAAAAAGATACGAGAGTAATCGAAATAGCTAAATAATAAGAAAATTTTATTTAAGTCGTCGACCAGACGGTATACAGTAAAAGTAGCAGTACAACAAATTAAGCAACCTGTTTGAAGGTTGCACTCTCAATATATATTCATTAGGTCATAAAGTACTCAATTCCATACGACGTTGGTTAGGGGTACGTAAGAGTTAAAGGGACTTTGTACATGGCATTGGTTACAATTAACCCCATGAAATCCACAACTATCGGTGGTGTAGAAACACTTATTCGTGAAATCCAAATGAGTTATGTTGGGAGAACCATAGTTGAACTTTTTCAACATACTCCATCTTTAGAAAGTTTCTCTGAACACCCAACGGTGAAGTACGTAAGTTATGGAAGTAACGGTAGCCCTGCTATTGTCCACAAAATTATTACTAAGTTTAAACAGAGAAATATTATCGGGGAAGTTGCAACCACTCAAAAGGCAAATACTGTCGTAATTTTCCATCCAAACGATCTTCTTTATATGCCCCACAGCATTAGATCAAATAGTAAGGTTATCTTAGTTCAAACGAACAGGTTAGATGTTTACTTCTCAGGCCTTGAGACACTTGTAATGCGCTTACTAGCGCAATATGTTGATGTGTTCGCTGTCTATACTGAATTAGATAAACATACTGTAGAGCAATGTTATGGTCGTTGGTTTAAAAACGTTGTTGTTATACCTAGAGGGTGCAAATTGCCTACTGCGAAAAGCGCTAATAGACCAGGGAAAGCACTTATAACAATAGCTAGGATTCACGAACATCAAAAGAACTTTACCGGTTTAATAGAGGTTATGCGCAAACTTCCTACTGATTATACACTTTCTATATACGGAGATGGACCAGATGACGAGGTGGCGCAATTAAAACAATTGATACAAGGTTTTTCTAATGTCACTTTTTACGGCCCCATATCTGATGTTCAAAGCGTTTTACGAAAACACAATATTTTTGTGATGACTTCACATTATGAAGGGTTTGGTCAAACGCTTATTGAAGCGAGAAGTCAAGGATTACCGACCGTTGCTTACAACACGTTTGATGCGCTGCAATGGATTATTAAAAAGGGTGCAAACGGCACCATTGTAAACTCCTACAATGTTGACTTTTTTGTTGAAGCGGTGCAGACAATTGCTGAAAATGAAAAGACTTACCTGCGAATGTCTGAAAACGCCCTAAAGTTTTCAAAAGAAACTGAAAAAGAGAACATAAACAAGCTTTGGTCGAGTACATTAAGTTATGAATAGCATTAAATATTCAGTCATCATTCCTGTCTTTAATAACCAGGTAGGCATCAACCAGATAGTAGATACATTTGTATCGATGAATTGCTTAGACGAGCTAGTTGAACTGATAATTGTTGATGATGGGTCTGTAATACCTATAGAGGTTGAGGAATTAAAAGGTGTTAACTTAATTAGACAAAATAATAGTGGAGTATCTGGAGCTCGTAACAATGGAATAAATGCTTCAAAAGGCGAGTATGTCGCGTTTTTAGATTCTGATGATTTTTATGATTCTGACGTTATTGGTATGTGGGAGTCGGCCACGAAAAGCAGTCAGAATGCAGAAATGCTAATATTTGATTCTCGAATAGTAGACCGTATTAATAATAAAACTTTATACCAAACACACAAGTGTGCTCCAGGCCTTTACCGTAGTGCGGATGCACTTAAATATTACTTTAATAAAGAAATATTTAGCCATATTTGTAGCATACTTTGCAAACGAGAGTTCTTATTCAATAAGGGTGTTTTTTTTAATCAGAAACTCGCGTTATCTGAAGATGTACTTTTTATGGTGGAATGTATTAAAAATGCCAGTTGGGTGCATATTGACCAGCGAAGATATTACAATTACCTTATTCATAAAGGGTCGGCAACCAATGTGGTAGCAACTGAAAAGGTACTTAATCATTTTGATGCGTTCGATGTGATTAAAAAAATTCCCGTTTCTAATAGTGCCACCATTTATAAAAATTATTTTGTTGCGACAATGTATCTTAATTATTTGTTTAAGCTTATTTCTAATAAGTGCAATAGTGAACGCGTGATTGATGAAACGTTAGTGAGGCGAAAATATTTGCAAGTCAATTTAAAGAGTAGCATTTCAATAAGGTATTTTGCGACACTAGCCTTCAAAGTCCTTAGCTACTTACCTGCCGCGATACTGAAGCCAATGCTAGTTAAAGCCTGTAAAGTTCGACATGAATATTAAAAAAACCGTATTTTATATGCTGTGCTTTTTAGTACCATTCGAAAACACTGCCCTTGCCACATTAGGCGGCGTGTTCACTGCGCCGCTGGGCATTATATTAGTCCCTATTATGCTGCTGCTTATTCTTGCAGATATTCGTAAGTTGCCCGCTTTGGATTTGAACGTTATTAAGTTTTTTTTCTTAACCTTAGGGCTTTCTTTTGTCAGTTTGACTTTCTTTTTAGAATTCGAAACAGGCTTCCTAATTGATAGGGGAAGCAGGTTCATACTAATTGTTATTCCCACGTTTACGGTGTTTTTGTTTACTATGCGGCAGCCCATCCAAACCATTACTACAGGGGCATTTATTTTATGTTGTATGGTTTTTTTTATCTATATCGTCAATTTAGTTTCGCCAACAGTGGTAAACATACCCTCATTTTTGCAGCACACAGCTGCTTTTTCTCCGCATCGGATGCGAGGGTTCACATTAGAAGCTAGCACCTTTGCGTTCCAGTTTGTATTGGCGTGCTTGTTATTTTCTCATATCAAAAAAGTGAGACCACTCTATAGCTTTATTGCGATTAGCTTACTAACATTTTTGACTACCTCTAAAGGTGGTGTATTAAGTTTCATGTTAGCTTTTTTTCTTGCCTACATTATTTGCTTGTTTAGAGTTTCCACTAAGATAAAGTATGTAAGTTCAGCATTACTTATTCCTCTAATTCTATTGGCATCTCAAGACTCTATAGCGGCTATGTTCGCCACTGATATTCAAAAGTATACAAGTGTTGCAACTCGCTCGACTATATCATTGACAGCAATAGTTTCCTTATTTCACTACCCCATTGGGGCCGGATATTTTGGCTTTCTTCCAAGTATCTATAATTGTGGGCCTATAGCGATGGAGATACTAGATTACTTTTTCCCGAATACATTCAATTACAGCGAAGTGATGCAATACTTTGTGGTAGGCCAAGTGAAAGGTGTTGGAACAAAAACATTTTTAATGGACTGGATGATTATAGGTGGCATGGTATTCTTGTTTTTTTATATGAAAGCAATCAGATACTTCGTAAATGAACTTAATAAAAAGAAAGACTTTTACCTATATGTCATGTTTTTATTTGTAGTAGTGTCTACCTCTTTTTATATTCCCGCAGATGGCCACTACATCGCCCCATTAGTGGTAGCCTATTTAATGAAAAATTTATATGAGAATAAAAAAGCATCTTAAATTCGCCTAAGTGAAATTCGTATTAAAAGTATAATGGGAACTTATTACTATTAGGGTTTGATTGGATGTTTTTGTGCGCGATATGGCTAGTGGTGGGGCTTTTTTGTTTTCATTGATAGAATGTAAAGAAGTAAAAGACGTTGGCATTATATCAAGTTTGTTTTTATCAAATTTTTCCTGTTACAAAACAAAAGAGCTTAAGAACGGTTGTTAGATGGGGTTATTTCTTTCACTTAGTGAATGCGAAAGGGAAATTACTCATGCTAAAAATGCAAAGCCATCAAACAAACGGATTGTTTGAGTGAAAAATATTTTAGATTTAAATTTTAACATGGTGAAGCTTAGTTTTAAGTTATTAATAACTTTGTGGATGGTAAGCCTAAGCGTCGATGAATTATCTATTGCCAGTAATTAGTCCTAATTAAAGAGTTACTTTTTTCATGAGAAAAGTCACATATATTTTGAAGTCATTTCCTGTTTTGTCACAAACATTCGTGATAGACCAGATTAACAATCTAATTGCAAACGGGTACGACGTAAGAATAGTTTCACTTACACAGGAGAAGATTGATGAAAAACTTCAATCGAGTATTGCCAGGTTTAACCTTTTAGAACGAACTGAATTTATCAATGCCGGGAGAAGCAAACTAGGTAAGATGATGCGATTGTCTCTTGTTGCAGCATATTCTTTTCTTAACCTATTTCGTGCTAAGTCAGTTATATCACTAGCGCTCCACTTACTAAAAGCGAACGATTATAAAAACGCCATTAACACATTACGGCTTTTTCACTTTCTCTCTTGCGAAACTCAGCTACCAGATGAATATAGGGAAGGCGTTTTTGTCGCTCATTTCGGTCAATTCGGTGTAATAACGCAAAGTGTAATTGATACTGGCGTTATTGGCGGTAAGTTACTTACTGTATTTCATGGTTATGAGATGAGTGAATATGAACAGATCAAAATATGGAAAACAAAATATGTCGGCTTGTGTAAAGGCAATAATCAGTTATTACCCATTAGTGATTTCTGGAAGAAGCGTTTGATTGAATGGGGAGCGGCTGCGGAGCATGTATCTGTTCTGCACATGGGAGTAGATACACAATCTTTACCTTTTCAGCCTAGGGCTTTGCAAAACCCTATAAACATACTGACTGTAGCAAGAGCTACCGAGAAAAAAGGGCTAACCTATGCCTTTGAAGCGGTTAGTTTAGGCTTGTCTTTTCCGTATGAATATAATTACATTGGTAATGGCCAACTGGTTCAGCAATTAAAAGATCAAGTGGAGCAGGCTAGTACGGAAAATATAAATTTCTTGGGAGCGCGCTCTCATAGTGAAGTTAAAGAATACCTGCGTAAAGCAGATATTTTTCTTTTACCTTCGGTGATAGACACTCAAGGTGATATGGAAGGTATTCCGGTTTCACTGATGGAGGCCATGGCTGCGGGCATTGTCGTCATTTCTACTGAGCATTCAGGTATTCCTGAGTTGATAGAGAACGGTGTTAACGGATTTCTGGCACCAGAAAAAGATGCAGTAGAGTTAAATAAAATCATTGATCAAGCTGTATCGCGAACAGACTTAGCTCAAATTAGAGAAAATGCAAGAAAGAAAGTTGAAGAAGAGTTTAATTCTGTTAATTTAACTAAAGAGTTAATAAACTTTATAGAGCAGTAGTAAATAATAATAGCCTGTAGATAAATAGCAGTGACCGTAGTTATGAGACGAAAATAGAGACTACTCTACCTGCTAATAAAACTTTGTATCATACCTATGGAAAGCACTATGATAGACACCAACCCTCTAGTAACAGTAATAATACCCACATACCATGACTGGGTGCGTTTATCTGCTTGTTTAGAAGCGCTTAAAAGGCAGACCTACAGTGCAAATCTTATAGAAATATTTGTGGTAAATAATGATCCCCAAGATACACCACCATCTATGGAACTTACTGAAAATGTCACTATTTTGGCAGAAAGCAAACCCGGTTCTTACGCCGCTAGAAACTTAGGCTTATCTAGAGCGCAAGGAGAGTTGATTTTTTTTACAGATTCTGATTGCAAGCCTGCTGATGATTGGGTTGAAAATGCAGTCACAATCTTTAAAGCATCTGCTGACACTCAAAGAATTGCTGGAAGAGTGAAAGTATTCTCAGCCCACGATTCTTTTAAATTAGTAGAGTTATACGACTCAGTATTTGCATTCCAGCAAGCGGAATATGTGAAAAGCGGCTTTGCTGTTACTGCCAATCTCGTAGCTCGTAGAGAGTGCTTTGATATAATTGGCCCATTCAATTCTGAATTAATGTCAGGTGGAGACGTCGAATGGAACCTCAAAGCGACAAAAACTGGGCTATTAATGCAATACTGTGACAATGTGATGGTGCAACACCCTGCTCGGGATACCTTAAAAGAATTGCTTATCAAGGCGAAAAGGGTTGCTGGCGGACGATATAAAAAAGAACGCTCGGAGGCAATTAAATGGTCATTTACTCGGGGTATACTACCGCCTATCGGCGCTTACAAAACCATTATGCACGCAAAACTTAAAAGCACGAAAAACACTATTATTCTTTTTCTCCTTTTCTATTTGCTTAAAGTGTACACATCCATGAATATTTGGCTTTTAGCACTTAATTTAGCGCAGCCCTCAAGAAAATGAAAAATTAATTTTGAGTGGCTCAATAAGCAATAAATTTACAACCATACTATTGGGTCGCGTGACCAGCCGAGTAATTCGGCTCTAAAGAGCACCATTCCTGTTAGGTCACCATTTAGTAGTAATCTACCCGTATATGCTCTATCAAAAGGCAGGCCGCTACATCCTTGAAGCATTGCAGAGGCTATAAAAACTTTAATGAATCCACGTCTATCTAAATGTCTCATTGTTGTATTTAAATTTGTGTCCATAAAGATTAGTATACGTGACTTTTATCTAAGTGGTTATTAGAAAATCGCATGGCATTTTGTAAGAAAGCATTGGTAAAAAAGCATACAAAGTAAGGTGTAGTTAGTTTTATGTATCAAATAGTCGATACTTTACTTGCACTTGTGCGTCTTTCCTCTAAAACTATAGAAAGTTGTAGTAGCACTGCATTACCGATGCGTGTTTAACGTTGTACTTAGTGAGTATTTTATAAATGAAAGTTTTGCATGTTTGCGAGTCGATCACGGGGGGGATAGCGACCTATCTTAACGAACTTATACCGCACCAAATTAGCTTATACGGCATAGAAAACATAAAGTTGATTGTAGCTAGGCAGCAAGTTACTGAGCTTACCGTACCTCCTAGTATTATTTCTACATTTGAAGAGCTAAATAGAAAGAGCGTCATCGCACAATGGAAAATGGCCGGCACCTACAAAACAAACGTTGCTGAGTTTCAACCCAGCGTGGTTCACCTTCATAGTACGTTTGCTGGTTTTTGGTTTCGAATACCTTTGCTATTCACGCGAAACAAACCTTACAAAATAGTCTATTGTAGTCATGGTTGGGCATTTGATATGCAAAAGCCTATGTTGATTAAGCGTATATTTGCAGCTATAGAAAAAGTGCTTTTAAGGCATACAGACCACGTAGTGTGCATAAGTGAGCACGACAAACGCTCGGCAAAGTCTTTCGGAATGAGAGACGAAAAGCTTACGGTTGTGAGGAACACCATTGAGCTTGCAGATGACGAAATTGTGCCTGAATCGCTGGATAGTAAGTTTGTTAATTTTTTATACGTTGGGCGCTTCGATAAGCAGAAAGGCTTCGATATTTTGGCTGAAGCAGTTCGAATGAGTCATAACACCCGCTTCCGTGTTCATTGTATTGGTAGCTTCGTAGTATCTAGCAATGACGCCAAGGAGAGTTTTGATGATCCCAGATTAATATCCCTTGGATGGAAACAAAAGAAAGATGTTTTGCAATATATGAAGGGGTGCGATGCGCTTATCGTACCGTCTAGGTGGGAGGGTTTTGGCTTAGTGGTGTTGGAAGCGTTAGTGTGTGGTTGCCCTGTATTTCACAGCGGAGCTGGCGGGCTTTCGGAAATCTTACCCAATAGTGAGTTTTCGACTCAATTAGCAAAACCGATAAAGCAGTCGCTTGTGAATATGTTTAATTCTGTTGAAGAAAAATCGCTAAGAGCTACGAAGAATAAGTTGAAAAAAGAATATACGTTAACCTATACAATGCAGGACCTTGCCGCAGCATTGGATGAAATATATTTAAGTTAGGTTAGCCTGCCGATATTACTTAATACACAAGTTTTAAGGGAAGGAAACTAGAGTTGAAATTTAGGAAAGATATTAATGGATTGAGAGCAATTGCGGTTCTTTCTGTCGTTCTTTTTCATTTTGAGCCAGAATTAGTAAGAGGCGGCTTTGTTGGTGTAGATATTTTTTTTGTTATTTCTGGCTTTTTAATGACAAGCATTGTTTTTACTAAACTCGATAAGCAGCAATTTGGCCTGATTTCGTTCTACGTCTCTCGTGCTAACCGTATAATTCCCGCATTGTTAATTGTTATAAGCGTACTAGCGATTGCTTTGCCGCTCGTTATACCCATTCCAGATTACCAAGAATTCTTAAAGCGAGCAGTGTCTGCATTATTATTTGTCTCTAATAATTATTTTTATAGTTTAGGAGGGTATTTCGAAGCTGATTCGCAACTTAACTGGCTACTGCATACCTGGTCACTCTCTGTTGAATGGCAATTCTATATTTTCTTCCCATTGTTTGCTATTGCACTGCATAAATTCACGGCACAAAGGAACTTAGTCGTATGTTTCATGCTGTTATTGCTTGCAAGCTTTTGTGTAGGTGTATTCTATTCCTATTCGGACAGTAGCTTTGGCTATTTTATGCTTGTGACTCGAGCGTGGGAGTTACTTGCGGGCAGCTTCGTCTATTTTATTGGGGGAAGTAGGATATCAAAAGAATCGAAGCTGCTAGAATACGTTGGACTTTCACTCATTCTTGCTTCTATCTTATTTGTAGATGAATCTACACCTTGGCCTGGTTATATGGCTTTGTTGCCTGTTATAGGAACATGTTTGGTTTTACTATCTCGGCAATATACAAGCAGAATTACTGGCAACCCTATTTTTCAAAAAATAGGGTTGTGGTCTTATTCGATTTATTTGTGGCATTGGCCGCTTGTAGTGTTAGGCCAGTTTGTTGATTTGTCTTACTGGACAATAGTTGGGTTAATCACTTCGTTGATTTTAGGCTGGGCAAGCTATTCTATTGTTGAGACGAGAAATATATTTTCATACTCACTGTTTAGGCTGCCGAGTAAACTAACCGCGCCTTTCGTGGTAGTGGCATTTTGCTCTCTTATTGTTGTTATTTTCTTAGCATCTAAGCACTTAGCGAATGTGTATCCAGAGAAAGTGACCCCTTATGTTATGGGGTTACATTTCGACGAAAATGGTAACCAGCGATACCCTGAAAAAGGCAGAATTGTTCATATAAACAAAACTGCAGAGAAAAAACCAAGCTATTTAATGATAGGCGATAGTAATGCCGCTCACTACGCTTATGGAATGTCTACTGTTGATGACAGGCATTTCTTACTATCGTGGGTTTCATCGTGTTTAAACTTCCCTGACTACACAACAAAACCATACGCAGTTTGGATGGACGAAAAGTGGGAAAAACAGTGTAAAAATAACTACAAGAGAATTTATGATTACGAATATATAGACGTTATATTGGCTCAGCATTGGTATCAAAAAAATGGACTTGTTTGTATATCGAATGAATGTAGTTTTGATTTAGCTAATGTTAGCTATAAAGATGTGTTGAAGCACCAAATTGAGAAACTCATATCTCTAATAGGGGAGCAAAGGAAATTATATATAATTGGATTTGTACCAGCACCTAAACACTCTGTTGTTAATTGCATGAGAAAAATAGTGAATGCTGATTGTGAGCGTGTATCCAGTGAGTTTTCATCTGAGCGGCTTGAAATTAATAGTTTGATTAATCAGCTTTCGTCTCGCTACTCGAATGTTTATTTCATTAATCCGTTCGACGCCATTTGTAACGAGCAAAACCGTTGTAGTACGGTTATCGATAATAAAAATTTATTTTTCGATGAAGGGCATTTGTCTCAGTATGGCTCTCGTGTAATGTGGGAATATATAAGTACGAAGTTACCTTGATTTTTCTAATATTAGCACTGTAAACAGCGGGGAGACTTCTAATGATCGATCTCAAAGCGCTTGTACAACCTAAAATAGACACAATAGATAAACTAGCCCAAACACTACTGCGGGCGTTTAATTTAGTTAACTTCCACACTGTTTCAGACGTTGTCAGTTTTCGCAAACATCATGCCGGCGATCTTTTATATACTAAGCAAACAAAATGGTTAGTATCTACTGAAACAACTCCTATTACTTTGAATGATGGCCTTTATTTAAAGGCGCTTGGCGATGTTTTTGTTGAAGATTTTAGCGATGGAAATTTAAGCCAATCGGAATATGTGACTGCCGCAAATGACTATTGTATGTCGCCTAGTACTGGCAATAGGTTGGTGTTTGACGCAGCTAAAACCTATGAGTTTACTCGCAATACGTCTTTTAATATTTACGTGGAATCGGGGGGCTGGTATTGCAGCGGAACCTGCTCCCTAAAATGGAAAAGCGCCCCTATCGCCGGATATGCTATTAAGGTTTTGGGCCGATTTCAATATGGCCATCACTACGCATCTTTGGTTAATAACTCAAATTACCAGCCCCTTGAAGGTTTTAATATTGGTAGTTATAACAATATGATGGCAGGTATAGGCTTATGTATTGGGCACTCAGAATCGCTTCGCTCCATGAACGGCGCAGTAGTTACCAGTAAATTCAGTATAGAACGTGTTTCAGTGTTCGACTTCGATGATGTAATCACCTTTTACCCTGGGGTGTGGGCCTGTGAGCTTCGACAAGTTAATACCATGGGAGGCTCTTGGCAGACTCCTTCTTATTTTAATGGCATTGATTTTGGTGAGAGTATAAAGCTGACAAATTGCTTTATAGCCGATAACCATCGAAGAGTGGCAGATAATGAACTAGGTAAGGTTAATTTTAACACTGGTGAGTTCATCATTTACGGAAGTTCTTTCAATAACATGCGTGTAGTTGTTAATGGTGATGCTGTAGTGAAGATGAACTGCCCGCATTTTGAAAACCCTCAATCTACCGCCAAAAATAAACGTTTTTTAGAGGTAGTAGGGTCACATGCCTATTGTGTGCTGGATAAGCCGCAAATTGTGATTAGAGATACGCCAATTTACAGCAACTTATTCTATTGCAAAGCAGGCTCTAGCCAAAATAAACACCCTTATGCTGGTGGATTAGTTTTTATAAGCCCCAGTTACAATGCTGCACCCAATTATCGCCCCGATTTAGCCGCGTATCAAAATGACGGTGTTGAATATGAAAGCGATGGGTATTTAGAGCTAGTGGGCGGTGGTGGGCGAGTTTATCTTGAAGGGGGCGCGCATATTAACTCCCTATTTTATACAAATAGCCCAATTCCTATTGCGAGGAACTTGGTTGGTAGGAGTACAACAAACATAAATTTCGACAATGTATTAGGTAAATCTCCCGGTTCTTGGGTTTATGTTAGCTCTGAACAAAATATAGGTTCACATTTTGCTGAAATGAATAGATATGAAGGAGTAAGTATAGTAAATAAAGCGAATATTGATCAGATATTGCAACAAACAAGGGTGTGTTTTCAAAGCACAATACTTCTGGGAAGTATCAGATACCAAATAGAGGATATAAAAAAATTGAATCCACAAGGAGTCTTGGAAACCATTATAACCTTTAGTAATATTAATGGCGAAAAATTGAAAGATAACTTCGTAAAAAAGTATTTAATTACCACTGAGGAATCAATAGAAGGAGATTTCAATTTTATTGAACGAATACCTAACGATGCTTATTCAATGAATGTCATACTAAGAAACTATGGCGATACTAAATATACCGTAACTTGGAAAAAAGCTGTTTTAAATATACTATAAAGGATAATAGAGTAGGCTTCACCTACTCTATTACACGTAGCAGCTTAGCTAGATATACGACGTCTAACAAACGCTGCAAGTATAAAAATTATACCCACAACACCTAAATTAGATGGCGCGTTCACGTCTACAACAGAGGTAGAACATGGACTTGATGTTGTACAGAACTCTATATTACTAAATGATGCAATAGAGCCGGATTCATTATCATCGTTATCAAGAATAAATACGATTCGGTCAAACGTTCCGGTAAACAGATCGCCCACAGCTATGTTGTACGTAACTGCGCCATCACCAATAGCGTAGGAATCGACTGTATTAGCGCTCGTGATTTCTCCAGTTTGACTGCCTCCTACGAATATAAATTCATTCATCGCAGCAAAGCTGTATGAATTATCGTTATCAAAAGCAATACCGTAAAGTTCTGCATTTAGTCCCGTAGCAATAAATGTGAAACTGATGACTGTGTCTGACGCTATTGTAGAATTAAAGTCGATATCAACCCATTGGTTTCCTTCGAGAGTTAACGTGTAGCCACTGTCTTCGGTGTAAGCGCTACCGGCTTTGTCTTGTGAGGCATAGCCTGTAATGTTGTATGAGTCGAAATTGATGAAGGCTGCATTTGCTATCGCAGTTGCAGATATCAATAGCGCCCCTAACACTGTTTTTAAGAAAAGTTTCATAAATACGCCTTAGATAAAAATTATATAAACTACAATAAATATTAAGCAAAAGCTGTGCCAAAATATAAAATCAATACTTTCAGTGGCTTGCGTGATTGCTTTTTCGTCCGTGTAAACTTTTCCGACATTTTATTCCGTTAGAGACAAGGAGATCATAGTTGAAGCTCTTTCTCTTTCTTTTTGCACAGCTAAATTCATTTTACTTTCAAATTTATCGAGCATTGTAAGCACTTTGTTTGATTTATCGAAAAGCTTACCATCCATTAATTCTGATATATCAATTCCTAGTTCGGGGAGCCCTAATTGCTGCATTATTCCCTTAGACTTGTGCTCGTAATTTATAGCAAATGCTGGAGTACCAAAGTTCATTGATATAATCGCGCTGTGCAACCTAGTACCGATAGTGAGTTCACAATAAGAGAGAAGCGTGCCTAGCTCCACATCGTTAAGTTCATCCATTACGACCTTGTACTTAGTTTTATCATTGATTAATTTCCCGATACGATAAGCCACTATTCTATCATCCTTAGTATAACCATCTATACCGGTGCAAGTAGAGCAAGCTATTATATTGTAACCTTGCTCTATGTAGCTGTTACAGAGTTTCGCAAATGCTTCTTCATATTGGTGCTGGCTTACTCCAAGGCGTTTATCAAATGGTGCTAAAACTCTCAACGTAATGGCTATTGTCGTGTTTGAATTAACAAATTCTAAAAGTGCCCTGTTTTCAATTTTGGCTTCTATTGGTCTTACAAGCCATGCAGTATCAGCGCCTTTAACATAATTTTCGGGTAGTCCGAAGGACTCTTCAACCATTGTTTTGCTTACGGATTCTCTTAACCCGAATAGTTTGGTACTGTTAAATACTTTTTTGGCGATAAAATTGAATTCTTTATCCTGGAACGGGCCCACGGAATGCCCTAAGAATGCGATAGGCGTTCCAGATGCTAACGCACAGATCGCGTGTTTAAACTGCCCAACGCCATACAGATCGACAAAAAAAGATCCGCCAACTTGTATTATCAAATCATATCTAGATAGTTCTTTTATATAATTCTGATAATCTATCGGGAGTTTATTTACGGCACTTTTAGAATCTATACTTTTCTTCAAATTTTCTAACAGAACTTTCGTTCTAACCTTCCTTTTTATTTTGCTTAATATTGAGTCAGCCTTGTAGTTTGAGTTATAGATCCAATCATTTTTAAACTCTCGCCCAATTAGCATTTCTGAGCTATCTGGAAATCTAGACATTAGTGTTAGTTCTAAGTTTAAAACTTTAGATTCTAATTCTTGCACTAAGCCTCTTATAATAGCCCCATCTCCACGGTTCCCACAGGTATGATTCCCTACTACCAAAATCTTCATATTTTTTTATCCTTGTGAATTTTAGAGTCAAATTTTTAAATTTCTTTAAGTCTGTTCAACCTTTTTCTTACATCGGATGCTTTGAAAGCTATCGATAATGTAATGAATGAGATGGTTGCGATAAAAAGCTCACGAGCAAAGAATGAATTTGCTACATACTCTTTGGTAAAATACTCGAAGGTTAATAACGGGATAGCAAAGATTAGAAAATAAAATGTCAGAATTTTAACTGACTGAGCAAAAGTGACGTTGGTTGCGTATTTTATAAAGTATAGATTTATGAGCGGACAAAGTAGTGCCTGATATACTGAAAGCGCAATAACTAATGATAACATGCTGAATTTACTTGATATAAAAATGACAGCGCTGTTTGGAAGCAACATGTAAACGTTCCAAAGGAAATTTCTTTTAGTTATACCCAATGATTGAACAAGAGGCCCTATTAATGATGAGTTAGAAATTCTAATAAACCAAAATAAACTCAAGAATGAGAATACAACAGAATATTCACTGTAGGCACTGCCGAAAAATAAAGTAATTACAGTATCTGAGTTAATTATTAGGGGAGTATAAATAAAGCTTAATATAAAAGCTTGTATAGCGTAAAAATCCTTAAACAGTTTATGTAAGGTATCTATTGACTCCTTAAACTTAGCAAATGCTGGGAGGCAAACTTTACTAATAATTGGCTGGATAGCTTGTGCCGGCTTAGATGCCAGCTGCCTAAGTACGTGATAAATCCCCAAGTCGCTATTTGATAATGTAAGCGCTAGTATGGCAACATCAACATGTTTTCTTAATATGTTTATTGATTGTGCACCAAAATCAAAAACTCCGTAATAAAGTGCTTCTTTTGCGACTGACCAGTCAAAATGAAATGAAAATTTCAATAAATCACGAAACTGGATGAATGATAAAATTAGCCTGAGTAGATTATATAGTATAACACTGCCAACTAAACATAAAAGCCCTAGTTCAGCGTAGTAGATTGCAAAAATAAATGAAAACACTCTAGACGATATTTCGATTATAGCGAGTTCTTTATGGCGAAAGTCTCTCAAAGCTATAGCTTGAGATTGAGAGGATAACGCCGTAATCAGTAGTATGCTAGTGGATATTCTCAGTTCATAAGTAATTTCTAATATATTAAATAAATTAGCTATATGTGGCGCTAATAAAAACAACAACGTTGTAAACACTATTCCGATGAACAGAGCACAAAAAAACAGTGTGTTGACTGCGCGTCTATCATTCGACCCTTTGTAAATGAGGAAGTTTGATATTCCCCCCAATGAAAAGGCCGCGAATACCTCTAAAATTAAATTCAATATAGCAAATTGACCAAACGACTCGGATGGGATAACTCTTACTAAGTAAGCCAATTGGATCATACTTAATAATAAGCCAATTAATGTGGATAAAGTTGTCCAAGAAGTTGCTTTTTTTAATTTACTCAAGCTATCACCATAATCGATTTCCTGTCTTTAGTAACTAATGTTCTATTGATATTATAAATTTAATTTCGACATTAATGGATAACTCTTTTTCCGAAATAGCCCTAAGTAAGGCGAGGTTTTAAATAGTGTAGGGCCCTTAAGTTGACCAAACACAGTCTTGTTTAAATCAGTGCGCTAATTAATATTGTTGCTGAAATAGCCAAAATTGCTATTTCACTCCCATTTAATAACAGATGAAAGCAATATTTTTACTGCATTTATAAGAAATTGTCCTTTGCTTCAATATTCATCTCTTAAGCACTATAGGGCATAGCTTTTTTTAATTTTTTACAGATTTGTAGCCACTTGGACTGATTTGACTAACGGCTAGAACCTGCTTTCCACTCAATACTGCGAGCGCACGTAAACCTTGTATGTCTTCCCTGAACCTCATTTCGTTATGTTACCTATGTGGGCTGATGCTATTAATTTTATACACATAAACCTGTGTCATGAACAGTATCGCGGCATGATTTTAGGTTTTTTACTTTCCATCTCCTAAAAAGAATGCCTAAAGGTTTTCCTGTAATCAACAAAATCTCCCAATATCAGCCCTTTAGGGTAGCAGTTTCCTTGAACGCTCGTGTAGCCTATCGCCTTTATTCTAGGTAAACCACATATTTAGGCGCTTTTTACGCCGTGTGCCGTTTCGCCGTAGTTATCCAGTCATCATTTCAATTGAGGAAAACATGGAGCTTGACGCTGGTATGACTCCCTTTGTCAACCCTGAACGAGCGCTTCCCTGACATTATTTCAGTCCATAATTAGCTTTATTCCTCACTTAAAATAAATGAGCTAACGCACCGGATGAGGCAGTAATGTCGTCGGTTTGTATGCTGGTATTCGTAGGTTACTTATTCAATAAATAAGCAGAGCTGACCTTACATGTTCCGCCGTAGCACCTTCTCATCAGTCTAGACTCGTGGTTCAACAACCGTTAGGTTGTTGCCATCATAACGCCCTCGTAGGTTGTGCCACATCCCGCGGCCTGATCCGAATGCGTTAGCTCAAACTCGTTTATCATGCAGGTACTCTACTTAACCGTAATTTTGGATTAACCGGTGTAAGTACCACTTCTTTTGCGATAGCCCAGATATATGCGGCCATTTCTCTGGCTATCGCGGTAATGATTAAATTGTAGTGTTTACCCTTTTTACTCATGCGCTGGTAGCGTTTGCACAAGCGAAGCTGTGCCTTCCAGGCAATATCGACGATGTCTTTGGGTAAGCCTTCCTGCCTTAACTGTAATTCAGTAGAGATGTTAGCCGGATAACGGTAGCTGTGCGCCCCCTCTATCAGTAAACGCCTTGCTCGGCCATTTCCTGCTTTTGTAATGGCTCCTAAGTGTCGCTTTCCACCTGATGATTGTTCACTGGGAACTAAGCCCAGATAAGCCATGAGCTTTCTTGGATGGTCGAAGCGATGTAAATCGCCAAGTTCTGCTACCACGCCAACGGCAACGAGCAATCGAACGCCTCGCATCGCCTGAACGGCTTTCACTACCGGATAATAGCGCCATTGGTGCACATGATGGGCTAACTCATTGTCGAGCCTTTCCAGTCGCCGGATACGCTCTTCAATGGTTTGCAATTGTTCTTGTAAGACAATTTGCTGGGCCGGGTGAGGCAATATCAATTCCGTGAGCCAGCGAAGGTGTTTCTTCGACCAGTTGGCAGTGCCTTCATAACGAATGTTGTTGCGCAGCAGTAGTGCTTTAAGCTGGTACTTGGCTTCCTTTAAATCTTTCATTGCCGCTTCTCGAGCTCGGGATAAATCCCTCACAGCTTCATCCTCCGGCTCAGGCACATAGATGGGTGTAAGGTCTTCAGACTTTAATGACCTAACGAGCTTAAGCGCATCTCGTCGGTCGGTTTTTATTCGCTCTCCTGGCTTTTTGGGAATAAGGGACGGTGCCACAACATAGCAACAATGCCCCAAGCTCGTTATCAGACGATAAATCCAATAACCACACGGTCCTGCTTCATAAACCACATGAATTGTTGCGCCCGGATATTTAGATTCAAACTGGCGAATAAGCTTTTTGACACTGACCTTAGACGAGGGAATACGACCATAATGAACGGGCGTCGCGCCACGCTGTTCTTCACAATAAGCAACTTCATGAAACTCTTTATGCGTATCCAAACCGATAAATATCATGCTATGTTTGTTCATGCTAGCCTCCAAATTGATTTAGTATTGAACAAACTAATTATGGCTCTGGCTGAAAAGTTAACCCACGAAAATGCGGGGGCTAGCACTTTTACAGGGAGTCATTGTGTCTATTATCAATCAGGCACAAAGCCAGATTGACGCTGCACAAGATGCAGCCACATTAGACCAAGTTAGGGTCGAATTCATGGGTAAGAAAGGTAAACTTACCGACTTACTTAAAGGGTTGGGGAAGTTATCTAACGAAGAGCGCCCCGCAGCCGGTCAAAAAATTAACCAAGCAAAACAGGTTATTCAGCAGGCCATTTCGGCGAAAGGTGACTTTTTACGTACTGAAGAGTTAAACCGTAAGTTGTCTGAAGAAGCGGTGGACGTTACTTTACCTGGCCGTGTTGAAGCACCGGGTAATTTACACCCTGTAAGCCGCACCATTGCGCGTATTGAGTCGTTTTTTGGTGAGCTAGGCTTTGCGGTGAAAACAGGCCCTGAAATTGAAGATGGTTTTCACAACTTTGATACGCTGAGTATTCCGGCCAATTACCCCAAACTAGTCATCTACAATAAGGAAAGGAACAGCCCATTTGCCGATTAGTCTATATGAAGTCTCCGACTTGACCATTTAACCCCTCCCAAGGCCAACCCGCAAACAGGCTTAGCCCAATTCTGAGGGGAGCTTCAAAGAGTCGAAGGAACTAAGCTATTTTGCATGATTTGTGAGCACTCATATCTTAAAACTAATAGCAAAATTCATCCTATTTTAACTTACAGATGAATTATTGAACTTTACAAGTTAATGCGAAAATTTTTATTCTTTAGTTAACATTAGCGAGCCTTCCTGTGTCAGATGCCCATAATCGAATTGCAAGGGTTTACCGTCAACAAGCGTTTTACAATCTACAGCGTTTGCGCAAATACTGTCTAAAATCGATTTATATTCAATATTTCTATCACTTAGCTTTTCTTCAAATTCCGTATCAATATTTTCTATAAAATCATACTTACGCGTTCGCACTAATTTCTCTTCATAATCGCTGTGCGCTAAAATACGAGGCAGGGCTTGTGTATATTCAATAATAGGGCCAAACACTGTGACTCCAGCTTTCGTTACCTCTATTTGGTCTAGCGTTCTCAGTAGCCATGGTAAGTCATCCATTTTCCATCTTGCAGATATAATGATTTTGTCATATTTGCCAGACGGAATTACTTGCTCAAACGCATAGCGCATTAGCGCTGTGCATCGCTTTTTACCTTTGTAACTTATAGTAGGCTTGCAACCACTTGCGGTGATTTGGCTTATTGTTTGATTTTGCTTTTTATTTGCCGCTAATCCAGCATACCAATGTGCAGCATGGCTATCGCCTACCAATAAAATGTTTTCTTTTTGTTCTTGCGCAACTAAGCACGCGTCTTTGTTAAAATAAGAAATGTCAGGATGCTTGCTCGTTAAGAAGCATACGCCAGGTCTAAAGTAGTCTGGTTCGTGGTTTTCCATGAACCGCTCAAAGGCCAATTGTTTTTCTGAAAAGCGCATAGGCATTATTTCTGTTAGTCCATACACCAAAAAACACAATGCTGCGCTCATTGTCGCCACCTGAAAATAAACTCTTTTCGCAGGTTTTACCTTGCTAGATACACGCTTTCTAAAGCGCTCTTCTATAAAATAATAGGAGAGAATGCCGAGTAATATTGAGCAGGCTAACACAACTATTTTATCAAGGGCTTTTAGGTCTGTTTCGAAATGAAGTTGATAGAAAATGATGACAGGCCAATGCCACAAATAAAGGGAATATGAAATATTGCCGATAAATTCAGCAGGCTTAAGCGCCAATAATCGATAGATGAATAAATCTTTTCTTGAAAAGGCGAGGACAGCCACTGTCGCTAATGTAGGAATAACCGCTTTTATTCCAGGAAATTCATCATGCGTTAATAAAATACAGCTTGTAAGCAGAGTGAATACGCCGGCAGCGGCCACTGCCTCACAAACTATGCGATGTTTTTGTATGTGTAAACTGTAAATGGCAATAGCTCCACCTAGTATAAATTGCCAAAACCGAGTAAATGATGCGAAAAAAGCAAAACTAACGTCACTTTGGGTTAAGTAAACACATAGGGCAAAACTCAATACAGCCAAACCGCTTAATATTAAAAGCGATAACCTCTTATATACACCAAACGCTACTACCATAATCACTGGCATAACGGCATAAAACTGCTCTTCCACTGAAAGCGACCAAGTATGTAGTAGGGGAGAGCCTTGAAGTTCGCTATCGAAATACCCTGACTTGGTATAAAAATAAAAATTTGAAATGTATAGGCAAGAAGCAACTAAGCTCCACGCATATTTGCCAAATTCTCCAGGAAGAAAGTAGAAAAAAGCAAAAATGGAGGATATTGCCACGGTTACAAAATAGGCCGGGAATAAACGCTTAAACCGTTTTACATAGAAATCTGAAAACGAAAATGTACTATTTTGAACTTTATTGTATATTTGCCCCATTATTAGGTAGCCAGATATAACAAAGAATATATCTACGCCAATGAAGCCTCCGGGCAAATGGTTGGGGCTTATGTGGTAAATAACTACACTCAATACGGCGAGCGCACGTAGACCTTGTATGTCTTCCCTGAACTTCATTTCGTTTTAGTACCTATGTGGGCTGATACTATTAATTTTATACACATAAACCTGTGTCATGAACAGTATCACGGCATGATTTTAGATTTTTTACTTTCCATAGCCTAAAAAGAATGCCTAAAGGTTTTCCTGTAATCAACAAAATCTGCCAATATCAGCCATATAGGGTAGCGGTTTCATCGTACTCTCGTGTAAACTACTGCCTTTATATCAGGCAAACCACATATTTAGGCGCTTTTAAGGCCGTGTGCCGTTTCGCCGTGGTTATCCAGTCATCATGTCAATTGAGGAAAACATGGAGCTTGA
>Ga0105227_100241_pt1 | contig 22002 bp, 18 predicted proteins | sample Virmet3734_803_FD_89585 | JGI IMG/M metagenome (GOLD analysis project Ga0105227, IMG submission 89585) | Marine viral communities from the Southern Atlantic ocean transect to study dissolved organic matter and carbon cycling - metaG 3734_803 | ecosystem: Environmental > Aquatic > Marine > Oceanic...
ATGGTAGGGAAGTGTTGAACGTTGACCTGTTGAGCAGAAAACGGTGGGTTATTCATGGGGTTTCCTCTATGGACGGTAAGGGATGATAAAGGAGTAAAGCGTTGATGCAGTAACTCCCATTGAGGTTGTGCTCGAAATGTGGATGGCGCGACGTCGAAAAGCTTCTTAAACGCGCGGGCGAAACCTTCTGCACTTGAGAAGCCAGCATCTAACGCCACGGTTAAAATAGGAATGTCATTTCGAAATGCCAACTGATAAGCGGCGCGATATACCCGTACTTTCCTGCCATAAGCCCCTATGTTTTGATTAAAGTGCGATGCAAAAAGCCGGTGCAAATGAAAGGGGGATAATGCTGCAACGTCGCTAAGGGCCTGTAAATCACTGGCAAGAGATGGCTCTCTCTCTATGGCTTCGGCAACGTTAACCAGTCGTTGAAATAGGGGATTCATAAAAAGTACTTATTCGCTACTCAGTTAGGTGAATGACTAAACCAGTATCAAACTAACCCAATTTTAAGCGCCTTGCCCTACCGATTTTGCTAAGATTTACGTTGAAGCACTATAAAACTGTGAGGTTCATCCCCTTTTCCCACATTGAGGTGTTTAATGATGCAGTCTGTTTGCATTGCTAGTTCAATAAAACCATGAATCCCAAGAGAAGCATAGTAAACCCTAGGGCCCATATAATTATCGTAGTGTTCACCCGCGCTTTCAACGCCGCCAAAACTAAAAATAAACACGCCATTAGGCGCCAATGCATCACTCAGCTTTTTAATTAATGGCGGTTGTTGAGTTAACGGGACATGCCAAATGCTATCCCAGGCCATTATAAAGTGATAAGTGTTTGGCTTGAGGGGATAGGTACAAATATCGGCGTGGGTGAAGGTGGCTTCGGGGTAGTTTTTTTGTGCAATGGCAAGCATGCCAGATGACACATCTATGCCTTCTATCGATAATCCTTGTTCAGCCAGGCGCGGATAAAAGCGGCAGGTGCAGCCGCAACCAACATCAAGGGCTTTCGCATCTTTAGGGAGCTGGGGTAAATAGGCTAGCGCTTGCTCTAATGCGTTCATGCCATTGCTGCGATTAAATTCCTCAGACGTCCATAAGTGGGTAATACTATTATAGGCTTGTCCAGTTTCTTCTGGGCTCATGGGGTGTCCTTGCTTCCTTCAAAGCATAAGTCGATTAAGTGATGGCGAATGCCACTGCCGCATCCGCATGAATTTGCGTGGTATCGTACAAAGGCAGTGGGGTATCGGTCTGAGAAATCAGCAAAGCAATCTCAGTGCATCCCAAAATGATTGCCTCCGCGCCTCGTTGCTTTAAGTTATTTATAATCTCGATATAGCAATTTCTGGAGGCCTCGCAAACGACACCTTTACATAATTCATTGTAGATAATTTCATGAACAGTTGTTTGCTCATCTGTCGTTGGGGTAAGAACATTTAAATCGAATTTATCAGTGAGGTGTGAGGAATAAAAGCGCTCTGACATGGTAAACGCTGTCCCCAATAGCCCTACATGTTTGACGCCATCGGTTTTCAGCTTTTCGCCGGTGGCATCTGCAATATGAAGTAATGGTATGGTTATCGCGTTCTGTACAATGTTAGCCACCTTGTGCATTGTATTGGTACAAATAACGATTCCCTCAGCACCCATGGCTTCCAAGCTTTTCGCTGCACTAATGAGAATATCAGCAGCACCTTTCCAATTCCCATCGTGCTGGTATCGCGCAATATCGGCAAAGTCGACACTGTAAAGACAAAGTTTAGCGCTGTGTAAGCCACCTAATTGGTGATTCACTCCGCGATTGATAAATTGATAATACGAGACGGTAGACTCCCAACTCATCCCGCCAATTAATCCAAGTGTTTTCATTGGTGGCCTTCCTCTTTGCGATGGCTCAAGGGCTAGGGGAATTGGCCGTCAAAGAGCACGCTTTATCAATAAGGGATATTTACGATACGTGAGAAACTGTCAAATGTCATCAGGGGGCTTTTTACTTTTTAAGGAGGAAAAACGAGAGAGAAAAATACCTACATAGCCATACATGGCGAAGGCAAAGCCAATAAACAATGTGGCTAGAGAAAATAGGTATATAACAATGTGATATTGGCTTAAAAGCAGCAAACATACAGCGCCGACAACGAAAATCGATAGCCCGATTTTAAAACGTTGCCAGCTTGTATTTACGTCTCTCATTGCGCTGAATGGCGGTTAGTAATAAGAGTGTTCGCCAGCTTCGTGCTCTGTTGCATCTCGCACGCCTTTAAGCTCACCGGCAAAGTGTTCTAGCATTTGTTTTTCAATACCGTCTTTTAAGGTGACATCTACCATTGAGCAGCCGTTACAACCGCCGCCAAATTGTAAGATGGCATAGCCTTCTTCAGTCACTTCTACCAACATGACCTGTCCGCCATGGCTGGCCAATTGCGGGTTAATTTCAGACTCTATCATGTAGTTGATACGCTCAACTAGCGGAGCATCGTCAGCAACCTTGCGTGCTTTAGCGTTAGGTGCTTTCAGGGTCAGTTGAGAGCCCATTTGGTCTGTAACGTAGTCAATTTCCGCTTCGTCTAAATAAGGAACACTTTCTTCATCTACTACGGCGTCAAAGCCGTTAAATTCAAGGCGCGTGTCGCTTTCTTCCACCGCGTCAGGTGGGCAATAGGACACACCGCACTCTGCGCTTGATGTGCCTGGGTTTACAACGAATACGCGAATATTTGTGCCAGGCTCTTGTTTACTCAGTAATTTTACAAAGTGAGCCTGAGCATCTTCTGATATAGTGATCATCAGCAAGTCCTACATACGATTAAAATTTTATCTATGATAACAAATTAACTTGAGTAAATCAGTCAAGTATTTTTTGTTTTCGATGTACTAGCAAAACAACAAGACGGGAACGCTATGTTAGCTTCATTCTCACACGCTGCTCTTACCCTACTACGCAGTGCGTCTCTAATTGGCGCGGCTTTTAGTTTACTAATGGTAACCTCGTTACCCTCCTATGCCATTGATATCGAAGTAGATACGGGAGGACGTCCCGTACTCGATTATCTTCCTGAAAATGTCGACTATAACCCGGCAATTCCTACCCCAGAATCTGTACTGGGTATGCAATTGGGCGAATGGCATGTTAGGCATGACCAACTCGTACATTACCTTAATGTACTTGCTGACGCCTCTGACCGTATGACAATCAAAGAGATGGGTCGTACGCATGAAAACAGGCCTCTCCTCCTGTTAACCATTACTGCGCCACACAATCACGCTGAGATAGAAACCCTTCGACAACGTCACTTATCACAACTCGCGTCAGGCTCAGAGCCCAGTGAAAACGCCCCCCTCATTCTATACATGGGGTATAGCATTCACGGCAACGAACCCTCCGGTTCAAATGCCGCGCTGGCGGTAGCCTATTACTTAGCCGCTGCCCAAGGCGAAGCCATTGATACTTTGCTAACCAATAATGTTGTGTTGCTTGACCCTTCTTTCAACCCCGACGGCCTATCTCGTTTTGCACAATGGGCTAATATGCATAAGGGCACCCAACTGGTGGCTGATAGTTTGCACCGGGAGCATAACGAAGGTTGGCCATCGGGAAGAACCAATCACTATTGGTTCGATTTAAATCGAGACTGGTTATTACTGGCGCACCCGGAATCTAAGGCACGTATTGCACAGTTTCATCGCTGGCGCCCCCATGTGTTAACTGATTTTCATGAAATGGGCACGAACAGCAGCTATTTCTTTCAGCCTGGTGTACGCGCTAGAAAAAACCCGCTAACGCCAGACGCCAACGTAACCCTCACCGAAGCACTTGCGTCGTTTCACGCTCGCGCTTTAGACGGTCAAAACGAGCTGTATTTTACCGAAGAAGCCTACGACGATTTTTACGCAGGTAAAGGCTCTACATACCCTGATCTTCATGGCAGTGTGGGGATTTTGTTTGAACAGGCAAGGTCAAGGGGCCATCTTCAAGCGTCGATAAATGGCAATCTTGCGTTCGCCGACACAATTGCAAACCAGGTCACCACATCGCTTAGCACCTTTGCTGGGGCCGTTGCCAACAAACCGGCGCTATTGCAATACCAGAGCAGCTTTGTGGGTGAAGCACAAAAATTGGCAAAGCAAGACAAGTTAGGTGGCTACCTGTTGGCCATGCCTGACGATTTAGGCAGATTTAGTGCGCTTACCGAATTACTATCACAACACCAGGTTGTGTTTCATGTTGTTACCCGTGATGTCACAGTGGACAGTCAAACCTTTCAAGCCAATCGCGCCATTTATATTCCATTAGAGCAATACCAATATCGCTTAGTTAAATCGCTATTTTCAACCCAAACCTCGTTTGAGGATAACACCTTTTATGATGTCTCTAGTTGGCATATTGCGCTGGCATTTAATGTTGATTACACCCCTGTTACCCGCCGTCAAAGCAGTAGCGTCAAATGGGATGCTAACGCTAAACTCGTGCAGGCTAATCCAATGCTTAAGTTTGACAGCAACGCGTATGCCTACGCGTTTTCTTGGCACGATTACTATGCACCTGCACTACTGCAGTCTTTACTCGAGGCTGGTGTAAAAGTTCGCAGTAGCCAGAACAGTTTCACCGCGCGTACGCAATTTAGTGGGGAGGTAGAGTTCCCGCCAGGCAGTATTGTTATTCCAGCAGGCCCAGCGCGCTTAAAGCAGCCCAACAATTTGGTTTCACTCATTAAACAAAAGGCGCAACCCCTTGGCATGAGTGTATATGGCATCAAAAGTGGTTTAACGCCCGCAGGGAGCGATCTGGGAAGTCGCGGGATTTCACCTATCAGCATGCCCAAAGTGTTAATAGTGGGTGGAAAGGGAACCCGTGAGTATGAAGTCGGTGAAATGTGGCATTACTTTGATACCCGTGTTGGCCTACCCACCACCATTATTGAGCAACGAAATCTTCTTCAAGCGCTGCAAGGGGATTACACTCATATTCTATTTCCAAGTGGTCGCTTCGAATTGTCTCAGAATACCAAGGACATCCTTATCGACTGGGTGAAACAAGGCGGGGTACTGATAGGTCAAAAATCAGCGCTACGGTATTTTTCCGCGAATAGTTGGTTAAACATCGATGTTTTACTGCGTGAGGAAATTGATAATCTCTTTAAAGAAGAAGGTTTGTCTTACAAAGACAGAGCGTCTCATGGCGCACAAAAGTTGGTAGCTGGTGCGGTATACGAAGCAGAAATAGACACCAGTCACCCTCTGTTTTTTGGTTATACAGGTGACACATTGGCCATGTTTAAAACCAGCAATATGATCATCGACAATCACTACTCACCGTTTACCACGCCTGCCCGTTACACCGAAGCGCCGTTAATGGCGGGGTTTAGCGCAGACCCAATAGTGAAACTCATCGCAAAGACCCCCGCGGTAGTCACCACCAATAAAGGGAAAGGGCTGATTATTGGCTTTGTGGATAACACCCAATTTAGGGGGTACTGGTATGGCACGAATAAGATGCTTAGTAATGCTATTTACCAATCCCATTTTCTGCATTAAGTAAATGGCTTTTAGGCGGTGGTGTAAACGCCACCGCCCATATTTCAATATTTAGGTGAGGGTAACGGGCGCTTAATAAACCAGCTAACCTATCCACCGTTATCCCCGTGGTGATAACATCGTCAACAATGGCGACCCGAAGCACGGCGCTAGGTTCGCTTACATAGCCATCTATTCCATGTTTTGTCAGTGCATAACTGTGTTTCGCGTTGACGTAACGGGCTTGTTTGTCGAGTAAGTGTTGGGCGGTATCTGTTTGACGAATTGCCCAGTGCTGATACACCGGTATACCTAGCTTGCGCCCTATGTATAAAGCCAGTACAGCAGATTGATTAAATTGCCGCTGAGCAAAGCGCCGCGCGCCTAGAGGAACGGGTAATAACAAATCTGGTTTTGGCCCAGTATGCTGTTGCCATTTGTCGACAAACAGCCTGCCAATCTCTTGGCTTGCGGTGAGAGAATGGCGAAACTTCATTAAGTGAATTAGGCTTGAAAGAGGCGGTGTGTACAAGCCATACACGCAAAGTCGTTGGTAGCGGCAGTGCCGCACATGCCGACTGATAAGACCAAAGGACAGTAAATTTTCTTTATACTTGCGGGTATCAAAAGAAAATATGTCATCTTCACACCACTGACATACTGGCGTGGGACTTGCCTGATAGCATAGTAAGCAGGAAACATTTAAAGCACGTTTAATGGACGCAACACGAGCTTTAAAGAATTGGGTCAACGCGCAGATAGACTTGCTCCTAAGTCGCGTCTTGCAACAGTTTAAGGATGTATACAGTGAAAGATTTGCATACAAACACTCCGCTTGTCACCCGTACTCTAGGCACAGGAAAAGATCTGGTTTTCCTTCATGGGTGGGGAATGAACAGTGGCGCATTCACCTCATTTATTCCCTATTTAAGTGCCGATTTCCGAATTACCACCATCGATCTGCCCGGTTTTGGTGAAAATGCCGCGCATGTACCCACGCCCTATACGGTGGCTAACTTAAGTGAAATGGTCGCACCTTTAATGCCCCCTCAAAGTATCGTGGTTGGCTGGTCTCTTGGCGGTTTAGTGGCGCAGAAACTTGCTGCTCAACGACCCAATCTTCTCGCGGGGTTAGTCACTATTGCTTCTACACCACGGTTTGTTGCCGGGCCTTGTTGGCCAGGTATAGCGGCAGACTTACTGAATATGTTTAAGCAGCAACTAGAGAAAAATTTCAGTAAAACCCTTGAGCGCTTTTTAGCGATTCAAGCAATGGGAAGTGATACTGCTAAACAAGACATTAAAGCCATTCGTGAGCAAATCACCGAGTTTCCATCGCCATCGGAAGAGGCGTTAAAAGAAGGATTGCATATATTGTCTTGTGAGGATTTGCGCAGTGAATTAAAGCGCATTATTGTGCCTACATTGCGATTATATGGCAGGTTAGACAGTCTTGTCCCTACCAGTGGTATAGACCGTATTTGTGAGTTACACCCCCAGGCCGACACTGTGGTGTTACCTCACGCTTCTCATGCTCCGTTTATTTCCCACCCGCAGCAGACGGCCGATATTCTTTACAGTTTTGCGACCAACGTTTATAAACAGGAAGCGTCTTAATTTGGCGCTTTCTGTGTTTCTATGCGGCTGGTTATAAAATGGCCGAACAATAACTATAAAAAAGACAAGGACTTAGTTTTCCCCTCTACTTGCGTGCTTTTCTTTTTGTGCAAGCTGGTTAATAATTGCGCATGAGAGTGTAGAGGTAGTGTATGTCTAGTATTGTGACCAATAGTGTCAATTCAGCCATTGTGTCTGGCCAATTTGGCTTGCAGCAGGCGAATAGCGGGTTAACCCAAGCCGCCACAAATATTGCGCAGCAAACGGCGCAAGTGAATCTTGCAGAGAATGGCCCACAAGCTGTGCTGGCCAATGCGTCTTTGCAGGGGCTAAGTAATATACGTAATGTGCTACCCACCGCGAGCGATGATTTCACGTCTAACCTATTGTCATTAAAGATTAATAGCGTTAACGCGCAGGCTTCTAGCAAGGTGTTAGAAGTGGCGAATGAAACTGTCGGAACCATTATAGATACGCTAGCTTAAAAGGGGGTTTTAAGGTGAATATTGTCACGCCGATATTGACTGCGCTAGCGTTTCCTACGGCCAACTTAAATACCGAGTCGGCACGTAGAGACAATACCCTTCGAGAAACCATTCCCCAAGCAAGCGATGCTGAACAAGGCGCGTCCCAGAAAGGTTTGGGTTCAGATACTGATAAGGCAAGAACGCCGGGTCAACCCCCTGCACCGGTAACGTACGAACGCCCTCAAGTTCAATCTGAACTACAGGCCGCTTTTGATAATGTTTTTGGGCAAGAGCAAGACAATGCTGAAGATGAAAGCGCGGGTAAGCAAAACGCGCAAGACCAACAACAGTCTCAACAACAGTCGCAGCAGCAAACCGAGCAAGAGCAACAAGAAATTGCGTCTTTAGAAGCTCGTGATGAGGAAGTTCGTACCCATGAGCAAGCCCATGCAGTCGCCGGGGGCCAGTATGCAGGTACGCCGCAATACGAGTACACAACGGGGCCAGACAACAAGCGATACATTACCGATGGCAAAGTCTCCATTGATATTTCAGAAGCGCAAACGCCAGAACAAACTTTAAGTAAAATGCAGCAAGTGCGCACTGCTGCGCTCGCCCCTGCGCAACCTTCCGCTCAAGACTTAAAGGTGGCTGCGGAAGCATCACAGAAAGCCTTTGAAGCACGAGCAGAAATTGCGGAAGAAAAAGCAGAAGAAAGCGGGCAAGCCTTAGCTTCTGAAGGCTCATCCTCACAAAGTAATGGTGTTAGCATCACACCCCCGTCATTAAATGACATCACAGATAACACCATAGAGCCTCCGACAAGAAGCCTTGACGATGCGGTTCTATCCGCGCAGGAAGCAGCAAAGGAAAACAGTGAGAAAAACGCCTATGCGGGTGGTGCACGTTCACTTGATTTTGGGGAAGCACAGGAAATCAGCCCAGCCATGGCGGCACGGGTAGGGCGTATTCAAAATGTTTATACGCAAGCCTATACACCTGCTTCACAAGGGTTTTCAGCGAGCGCTTAATTGGGTCACCTTACCCTCGCTTCTTTTACTTTGTTGTCATGGGCTAACCGGCGTTTAATACGCCGGCTAGAATGATGACTACACTTTATTTCTTGGCTTTAGCAAAAGCGTCGGCAAACGCATTACCCATGGCACTATTTTGTGGTTGAGCATTCCCTGTATTACGCTTTGAGCCTTTGTCATTGCGTGGACGTTGGGCTTTTCCTTTATTGGCCGTCGGTCCATTTTTGGCGGGGCGGGCAGAGGGTGTAGGGGTATCGTCTAAACGCATCGTAAAAGAAATACGTTTGCGTGCTACATCCACCTCAAGCACTTTCACCTTAACAATATCACCCGCTTTCACCACTTCTCGAGGGTCTGAGATAAACTTGTTGGTCAACGCCGATATGTGAACGAGCCCGTCTTGGTGAACACCCACATCCACAAACGCACCAAAGTTTGCGACGTTACTGACCACACCTTCTAAAATCATACCTGCTTTCAAATCGTTGATGGTTTCAACACCCTCTTTAAACGCTGCAGTTTTAAACTCAGGGCGAGGATCTCGTCCTGGCTTATCAAGTTCTTTAAAGATGTCTTGCACTGTAGGTAGACCAAAAGCCTCACTGGTAAAGGTGTCAGGCGACAGACTTTTGAGTAGCTCGGTATTACCGATAATATCGTTCACGGCCACCGCCGTGGTATCAATGATTTTATCTACCACGGGATAAGCTTCAGGGTGAACTGCAGAGGCATCGAGGGGGTTAGTACCATTAATAATACGTAAGAAGCCCGCTGCCTGCTCAAACGCTTTGGGCCCTAATCGCTCTACTTTAAGTAATGACTTTCTATCTGCAAAGGCTCCGTTAGTGTCTCTAAAATGAACGATGTTATGGGCCAGTGTTTTATTTAGCCCTGAAACATAGCTAAGGAGCGCTGGTGAGGCAGTATTAAGGTCTACGCCCACGGCATTTACACAATCTTCGATGACACGGTCGAGAGATTTGCCTAATTGGCTTTGGCTAACATCATGCTGATACTGACCCACACCAATGGCTTTGGGCTCAATTTTAACTAATTCGGCCAATGGATCTTGTAGACGACGCGCAATAGACACTGCGCCACGAAGCGACACGTCTAAATCCGGCAGTTCTTTAGAGGCCAATTCAGAGGCCGAGTAGACGGACGCTCCGGCTTCACTCACCATGATTTTTTGGGCTTGAAGATCACTGTTATTTTTTAGCATCTCGGCAACTAGCTTATCGGTTTCTCGTGAGCCGGTGCCGTTACCAATACTGATTAATTCCACCTTGTATTGCTTACACAAGGTGGTGAGTGTACGCATAGATTTATCCCACTGATTTTGCGGGACGTGAGGGAAAATCGTGTTGGTGGCTAGGACTTTACCTGTTTTATCTACCACAGCCACTTTGACCCCTGTACGTAGACCGGGATCTAACCCCATGGTGGTTTTAGCCCCCGCCGGAGCGGCCATTAGCAGGTCGTTTAAGTTCTTGGCAAATACTTCAATGGCTTCCTCTTCTGCTCTTTCACGCAAGGTGCTGAAGAGCTCGGTTTCCATATGTAACGCAATCTTTATTTTCCACGTCCACTGCACTACCTGGGCTAAGAAGTCATCAGCCGGTCTATTGCGGTGAAGAATATTATAGTGGCTGGCAATAAGGTGCTCACAATGTGAGCCTGATGCATTGTCGTCCTGTTGTGGATCGGCATCTAGCTGAATATGTAAAAGACCTTCGTTGCGTCCACGGAACATGGCGAGTGCACGATGGGATGGCACCGTTTTGTATTTTTCACTGTGTTCGAAGTAGTCTTTATACTTGGCCGCGTCTTTCTCTTTCCCAGGTGCTACCTTGCTGGCTAAGTGCGCGTTTTCAGTCAGGTAACGACGTATTTTTCCCAGCAACGAAGCATCTTCGGCGAAACGCTCCATCAAAATAAATCGTGCGCCTTCTAAGGCGGCTTTTTCATCAACAATTCCCTTTTCTTCGCTAATGTATTGGGCAGCGACCGTGGCAGGGGTAAGGTTTGGATCGGCAAACAGGGCGTCGGCTAGAGGCGCTAAACCTGCCTCAATAGCAATTTGTCCTTTTGTTCTGCGACGGGGCTTGTACGGAAGATATAAATCTTCAAGGGTGGTTTTGCTATCTGCGTTATTAATATTGGCCTTTAGCGTATCGGTGAGTTTACCTTGCTCATCAATAGATTTGAGAATAACACCTCGACGGTCTTCCAACTCCCTAAGGTAGGTTAAACGCTGTTGTAGGTTTCTTAACTGAGTGTCGTCTAAGCCTTGAGTGACTTCTTTACGGTAACGCGCGATAAAAGGAACGGTCGCTCCTTCGTCAAGCAGTTGAACGGCTGCGTTTACTTGGTTGGGCTGAACCGATAGTTCTTCAGCAATTTTATTGATAATCATAATACGCTCTAGGCAATGGTTTGCGGGTGGATATTTATCGACCTTGGGCAAACTGTCTAAAAAATGAAAAATAAGATGGCAAGTATATCACCGTAGCATAGGAGAAAATGACTACTTATCCACCCACAATTGTATTTAAACCTAGGTTAGAGTTTGTCCGTGGTGTCGTACCATATTTTATTAATCCACCACTCTTTTATTCCAGCTTCGGTTTTTACGGATAAATCGTCATCTTCTTCTTTCCCCACCAGTGCTCGAGCCATAGGGGAGTCAATGGAAATGTAGTCTTTACGGCCGAAAATTTCGTCGTAACCGACTAATCGTAATTGCAGCACCTTCCCTTCGTCGTTTTCTATCTCTACCCAAGCACCAAAGAAAACTTTGCCCTCTTGCTGAGGGCTGTAATCAACCACCTTTAAATTTTCTAGGCATTTTCGCAGGTAGCGTACACGGCGGTCGATTTCCCTTAGCTTTTTCTTGTTGTATTGATATTATTACCCCTACCCGAAATGTACTATATTGCATTTAGCAATAGTGTGAAACGGTGGCGTTCTTGAGTTTCCTAGAAATCAAGGGGGTATATTTGAACCTATTTTTTACTATCAACTCTTTCCGAGAATTTATTAGCTGAAATTGAATAACAAATCAGAATATTAATATGTTGGGCTTGCTTTATAAGAAAGTATCAAGTGACCTATTCTAAGTCCTTAGCCCCAACTTCTTGTGCTCTTGTAAAGAGGGCTAAATATTTTCCTTTTTGAACCTCTCCTTTATCATAATACTCTTTGATTAGTATGTAAGGATTGTAAATCAAAACATATTGAAACTCGCCTAAAGGGCCAGATTCAACTTCAATAAAACCCAACTCAGCAAGTTTTGACATTCTGCCATTCCAGGTCGTAACCGCTCGTTGACTTGCAAATCCTGATTCTGTGGCTAGTTGGATTGGACTTTTGATTTCAATGAATGACTCATCGAACACTCGGCACCATAGGGCTAAATATGTGTTAAATACCGGCTTTCCCTTGTCTGCAAGGTCATCCATTATTTGAGCTAGCAATGGAAACGTTCTTGGCAAGGTAGTGAAGCCATTATTTTTTGTTCTATCCCACAACCGAGATTCGTCAACTTTACCCCACACTTGATCTCTAAGAGCCATCTTTTGCTTTTTAACTTTAGTGGACCTTGCTGCCTTTTGTTTTATGTTCATTAGCTGTACCTCTAATTCAAATGGTGTTGCTGGCTTGGGCGTTTAGGTTTGGAAGCTAAACTATTGCTACTACAATCGTATCGAGCTTTGGACACCCAACTTGCAGGTTTGCAATCAAGCCAGCAAATTGTAGAAGTTGCTAGTGTGGAATAGTTTTGGACACTTTCCGCAATTACCGACATGTAAGATTGTGGCTTTGGACACCAACATATGATGGTCTTTTTGCTCGAACAACCTTCTACACTCTCAGTATCATACTAAAATCCTTTTTAATCAATGATTTAAGTGTTTACAAGGGCAATTTAAAGACTTACTCACAGTTCAATTTTCAATGGCTAGATGTAATATTTATTACATCTAGCCAGTTTAATTGCAATTAAATTTGCATTTAAATTGTTGCTGTATTTATTAGTGTCTACTTATCAATAGCTTATATGAATTTGCGTGCTCATGTGTGCTCCATGTGCTGCTGGTGCTTTAATGTGCTCAACGGTGCTCAATGGTGCTCATGGGGTTGTTAGGGGGGAATCGCACCTTGTTATGGGGAGATTTTTATTTGGATTTTAGACTTTGCAGGCTTAATTGTTCAGGCCTAGATGATATAGCCCGCTTAATTGTGAAACTAACATATTCCTTAGCGCAGTGAAGAAGTCATAAGTGCAAGTACGGTAAAACCTTTGTCTTGATGTGCATTTAAAATTTTATACAGGCATTTCAACTTTTCGCTAAAAAAATTTTTTTTCATATGAAAAAACGAACAATATGAGAAATAATGATTCATTAATTTGATTTGATTGTAAGCGTAGGGCAATATCGATCTGAAACAAGTCAAATTTATGTTGCTCTTATGCCGTACGTCATCAAAAAACTAGTCGAATATAGGGCGGATAAATCTGGCAGACCTTTAACTTTGCCTGCACTCTTTACCGAGTCGGGTTTGCTCCTATCCCATCTAAGATTCTTGTTCGCACGATATACCAAATCTCCTAGTTGGCGTGAAAAAAGCGTTCAGGCAATTAAGTTGTTACTTGAATATATCAACGCGAATCAAACAAGCTTTTCGACTTCTACTGAATTACTTCGTTCTTTCTCTTTGAGTTTGTCTGTAGGAACAATTGATACTTTGGGTGATGACCCATCAGGCTTATATTGGAAACCTAAGCGAGTTGAAGTTGTTAACGCGCTCTTAGGTCATATAAACGCGTATTGTGATCACTTGGATTTCCTCAATGGTACTGATCTACCCACCATAAGTCCCTTTAGAAAAGCAAGTACAGCCGAACAGCGTCTGCTATGGTGCAGCTACTATCGGCGTCAAGCCAACCTTTTTCTAAATCACCTATCTTCTCCACAATCGCAACCAGAGATGTTTTCTGTAAGAGAAATACGATCCTACAACCCCCATATGTTCGCGATTGAATCTTCGAAACGATTTCCAGATGAGCAATTAAACCGATTACTCGAGTCCGGCTTACGACTTAAAAGAAAGGTTCAAGACGGAAGCCGCATTAAGGCTGTTGATGAGCCCGATTACTGCGCTCACCTTATCGTTCTTCTTATGCATTATGGAGGACTTCGATTGTCAGAATGCTTTCATATTTACGTAGAAGATGTGTCAATTGATACCACGGATAACTCGGCAATAGTATCGGTTTTCCATCCAAGCGACGGCCATGCTCCTGAAATGCAGTTCAATAACAGAGCTCATTATCTAAATGTTAAATACGGGCTCCAACCTAGAAATCTTTACCCAAAATCTAAAACGATACATTCTGGTTGGAAAACTCCATTGTTAACATCGAAGAATCGCTCCTTTACTGTGCTTTTTTTCCCTCATCAAGCCGCAATCCTCTTTCTTCTAACATTGCAAAAATATTTAGCATCTGGTCAGCGTCATAGTACCTCTGAACATCCTTACTTGTTTTGTAATCGTCGAGGGGGGCCAGAGACAAGAAAGAACTTTAAGGACAAATATGACCGTGCGTTAGAGCGGATAAGTCTGACTCCTTCAAAAGCATTAGGACTATCTCCACACGCTCACAGACATAGCTACGGATATAGACTAAAAAACGCTGGGCTGACTAATACAACAATTCAAAAAAGTATGCATCACAAAAGCCCGGTGAGCAGCAACACCTATACCCAACCAAATGAAGAAGATGTTCGAAAATTAATGAGGAACATTGCAAATGAGTAGAAGTTCTAAATTTTATAGTTTTGAAGAAGCTAAAGTCGCCGCAAAAAGACTCGGTATCTCCAGCCTAATAGACTATAATCTCAGGTACAAAAGCGATCCACTTCTTCCCAGTAGCCCAGCAACGAGATATAAAGATGAATGGCGAGGATGGGATAATTATTTGGGAAAGCCCAGTACTTATTTTTACTCGACTTATGCAGAAGCTCAGAAGAGTGCAAAAAATCTAGGTATAAAATCCAAGACAGCGTACGCCTATATACGAAAAGAAGATCCTCTTTTACCATCACGACCAGATACTATTTACCCGAATGAGTGGGGTGGATGGAAGCAATTTTTAGGTACTAATTGGATCTTATACCCGACTCATGAGGAGGCTCGACAAGCTACTGTTAAACTAGGCATCCAGGGTCGCGTTGATTACATAAACAGGTATAAACAAGATCCTAGATTACCCTCATCTCCAGAGTCAAAATATAAGAATAATTGGCAAGGCTGGGAATACTTCACAGGTGTTGCAAAGAGCAATAAAGAACCACGAGAGCCACCTCAAAAAAAATATATTGCTGGCTCCGAAGCACTATATCCAAACCTAGGTGAAGCCCAGCAAGCGACGCAGCGTTTATCAATAAATACACATAAAGAATATCGAGAGCTTTATAAAGTAGACCCCCGACTACCTAGTGCACCAGACGAAAGATATAGAAGTGACTGGATGTCATGGTCCCACTTTTTGCGAAATGAGTTACCTTTATATACCTTCAAAGAAGCGCGCAAAGTAATCGCTGAATTGGGTTTAAAACGTGCAAGTGAATACATGCTAGAAAAGGAGAGAAATCCTAGGTTGCCGAGCAATCCTAGAAAATATTTCGCTTCCGAATGGGTATCGTGGAAAGACTTTTTAGGCCAGCAAATGCTCGGCTTCAGTGAAGCAAAAAAAGTGGTGAGAAAGCTGAATATCACTACGTTTACAGAATACCAGCACCGGTATAAGGAGGTAAACAATTTACCGTCATCCCCTTATAAATTTTATAATGAAGAATGGCTTGGATGGAGCGACTTCGTTGGCTTTCCTGAAAAGCGACTGTACACAGCTTACAAGGATGCTAAGAATTCTGCTGCAAAACTGGGGATCGCTAATAGCATGGAGTATGTGTCGCGATATCAAGAAGATCCGCGGCTACCGCAATGTCCACTTAAGCAATATCCATCAGAGTGGCGAGGGTGGAAACAGTTTTTATTGCCCTACATGATAAAAACACTTGATGAACTCAAACGCGCGTGCAAAATCCTCCAAATCCGCAATTCAAAACATTATCGTGAAATCAGGTCAGAATTTCCTTTTTTACCCTCAAAGCCAGATAAAAAGTTTGCTGATGAATGGGTAAGCTGGTTTCAACTGCTAGACATACCTACGCCATATGATTTTAAAACAGCTAGAGAAATAACTCATAACTACAAGATTACAACGATAAATGCGTACAAACAGTTGTGCATTAAGCTAGCCGACCCTCGCCTACCCAGAACGCCCCATGAAGTATACAAAGACCAAGGCTGGATTCATTGGTATGACTACTTCGGGACCCCTGCACCATATAAAGTGAGATATTTTGATCCTGAACTAACAGGCTGGGGAGAATATATTTGTGAATTCCTGAAGTCTGCCCGTGCAGGTGATACTAAGGAAAAGGATCTATGTGAATTTGTTCGAGAATATATTGTCCCGCAAAAACTTCCTTATTCGCCTCTCGATTTTCTTGTGGTAAAAGATCCTCCAGTTAATGCTTTTGTTGATTTACTTAACTCCACATCGGTCACAAGAAAAAAGAAGTGGCTGGCCTCTGTAACTGAGTTCTTAAAATGGATCCTAGAAACTTACATGACGATAGAAGATCCTGATACCGGAGAAATTAGCCGGGTTGGGAACGCCAGAAATCCATTCCGCTATGTTAATTTCGACAGCGAAATTGCTCCCCCTATCTATCGTGGCGAGACTGATAAACTAGCATTACCCTATGAATATACAAAGCGATCAAGAGATTGGATTTTCCCTCCCGATGCGCACCTTGCGAACACCAGCTATGCGGAACTTGTGCACTTGCATAACTTTGCGGCCGATTGGGAGTATCTTTCTGAAGAAGATGAAATAGACGCCTCAGATGCCGATTGTATTACTAAGGAGGTCAATGGAAAAAAGTATTTATGGAATCCTTGTCATTGGACATATACCTACGCCCTCATGCAACTCCCCGCCAGAGGACGTCAAATTGTATACTGTGACTCAGGTGAAGCTGATTTTGAAATCGCTCAATTTGAGGATAAAAAGCTACACTGGGTGATCAATGAAGGTCCCCTTAAAGGCCAAACTAATCGACAGGGAATGGTAAGTCAATCGAGTCGAGGGGAGTTCGGTGTCTATTACACGTCAAATAAGACAAACCTCCACGGTAAAGGCTACTCAATACCATATATGCCTACAGAATTAGCGTACTGGCTAATTAAACTTCGAAGCTGGCAGCAGAAATTTAATCCTATCAAAAAAACTACACTCTGGTTCGATTGTAAACGAACATATTTGAATGATAATCAAAGAAAAAATAAAGGAGCAAACTGCTTTTTGTTCAGAGAGTTTAAAGGTTTCGAACCTGGTCATTTTAGTGGACGATTAGCAAACCGGTTAGCCGCGGCGCTTTTCTTTTCGGGTAAAGCAGAAGTATCGAATGCCCAATTCAAAGAAATCAGTTACCGCCAATGGGTAGAAGATAGTGTTTGTCCAGAAAGTGAATTCATTAACATAAGTCACTTTGGCTCTCTGTACACTCCACATGCTATGAGGGTTAGCTTGATTAACTCCTATGTAAATGAATTTGGATTGCCGATAGAAGTTGTAATGAAGTTAGCTGGTCACTCCTCTATCATCATGACTGTTGTTTATTTAAAAAGTGACAAATCGGGGTTAAATCTTCACAAAAATATGAGCAAAGGTGAAAAAATCGCCCTTCAGAATTCGAGTGAAGCCATACAACGTCAAATAGAAAATCAACGTATAGAGGAGTGTATAGGGCAGTTGACTGCTAAAGATCCTAATTTTCTAAGTTCCCTAAATAATCACCGACCAAGCAGTAGTTACCTGTTTAAAGATTATGGTATATGCCCTGTCGGTGGAGCCTTTTGTCACGAAGGAGGGAGTTTTTCAGGTCCTAAAAGTAATGTCAGACTACCTGTAACTGCTGGTCACTTGGGTGAGCAAAACTGCATCGCTTGCAGGTTTTTTATAACCGGACCTGCATTCATTGGCGGACTTGCAGCATTGGGCAACGAAGTCAGCTATTGCGTTCATGAACAATCGCAAAAACATTCCTCTCTCTTGGAACTACTTGATAGCAAGGTAGAAAAAATCGATGTGTTATCTCATGAAATTTATGAAAATATGAAGAGCGGTGGGCTCACTGATAAAGCCGAAGAACAGAAATCTAAATTGCAATCTGATCGACGTAAGTTGAACTCAGAAATCGAAAGTAGAGCAAAAAAACTCGACCTGTTAATGAATGACCTCAATATGATTTACCATCACCTTGAGAATTGTCAAAAGTTGATTAACGCACCTTCTCCAAAGCAAACTACTAAATCTTACCAATTGATTAAATCGGCAGACTTTGAAGTAAAACTCGAAGCTATCGAAGCTTCATTATTTCACCAGTTATGCGAAGTCTGTGAAAACGCAGAAATATACCAGAGCTGCTTACCAAGTACAGCCGTTACCAAGCGCTCACAGATGTTAGATAAAATGATGAAAAGCAACAATATTAGCCCGACTTTTTTTGAGCTTAATGAGGAAGAACAGTTAAAAATAGGAAATCAAATGGTTGAGCTGATGTTGGTTAAACTAAGTTCCTGGGAGAAGCTCGACAGGATAATGGAGGGCTCCTTATCCTTTGATGATCTCACAATTGAAAATTGCCATCTTGGTAAGGAAATCAGTAATATTTTCTCAGCATCGGTCAAGCAGCTAGGATCAAATGAATAAAAATAATGCAACACCAAATAAGGTTCTGGCGTGTCTAAAAGAAGGAAAATCTAAGCGTGTAAAAAGCTCCTTAGATGCAATATACAAAACATGCGAAGACCAAGTGAAAGCTGGTACGTTAGATTTCAGTTACAGTAATTTAGCTCTTAAGGGAAAGCCATTCGGTGTGCCAGCAGCGCAAAGCATTAGAAATAAAACGGGAGAAGTTTATCGCACTTTGATTGCTGCATTTGCGAAACAGAATGGAGCTGCAAGAAGACCTTCAATGAGAGGGGCGAATTGTTCATGGATAGACGAGATTGAAGATCCTGTACTGAGATTACAAGTTAAGATGCTCGATGCTGAAAAAAGGAAAGCAGAAGAGCTTGCGAGAGAAATTGTGCCTGTTAGTCAGGTGATTGAAGTATATGATGGCGTCGCAACATCGTACGCAAACCGAAAGCTCAACCTTCAGGAAAGGGAAGCATTGGAATATCTGATGTCTAATGAATTTTTAAGACGCTTTAATCTTGCAGTTGGGAAAAGTGGTAGTGTTGTAGACTCGGCAACCGGTAAAACATTTTTCCCCGTGGCAACCCTTGATGCGCTTACCAAAGCAATTGAAAACCTTTGAGCCTAGTTAGCCAGAATTCGTATTGTGGAGAAATTAAGTGAAAACTAAGCTAATTACGCGAGCCGGGTACCAGAGACTTGTTCAGGAACACGACCATCTATGGTTTGAGAAACGCCCTGAAATAACAAAAATTGTGACATGGGCTGCAGGTTTAGGAGATCGTTCAGAGAATGCTGATTACACGTTCAATAAGAGAATTTTACGTCAAATAGATAGGCGGGTTAGATATTTACGAAAGCTTCTACCAGAATTAAAAATTGTTGATTACTCTGCCGAGCAAGAGGGGCGAGTATTTTTTGGTGCATTCGTAGAAATTGAAAACTCATCTGGAAATGTTAAGAGAGTAAGGATCGTTGGTCCTGAAGAAATCTATGAGAGTGATAAAAGCTATATCTCAATTGACTCCCCAATGGCAAGAGCCCTGCTTGGAAAGCGCGTAGATGATAGTGTCGAAGTGCATACACCTGAAGGAGTTAAAGAGTGGTTTATAAATGAAATAGTTTATGAGCCTAACCGTTGACTAAAATTTAGTTGTAAAGAATACCAAAGCCTGGCAACCTGGCTTTTAGAATTAATACTAGGAATGACGCATGACAACATTTGTCGACCTCTTCTGCGGTGGCGGATTTGGCGCTAGAGGCGCAGTGAGAGGAGGAGGAACACCTTTACTTGGCTTAGATGCATGGGATTTAGCGACCAGTACTTATAAAGCTAACTTTCCTGATGCTGATGTAATCAACGATTACATTGAAAATGTTGATATTGCGGGTTTAGGAGAAAAGTATAGACCTGACGTTTTATTGACCTCTCCTGAATGTACTTCTCACTCAATTGCTAGGGGGGCAAAACCCGCATCAGAAAGAAGCCGCGAAACTGCAATGGGAATTGTTCCATGGATTAAAGCTATGGAGCCAAGGTGGGTAATAGTTGAAAACGTAAATCGGATGAAAAAGTGGGAGCGGCACGATGAGCTAGTTCGAGGAATTGAAGCTTTTGGTTATGCTGTTAGCGATCTCTACTTGAACGCATCTGACTTTGGTTCTCCGCAAGCTAGAAAGAGAATGTTCCTGATATGCGATAAAGAAGGTACAACAGTTAGTTCCGAGCAACTAATTGCCCAAACAAAGTCGCAGCCACTTGCCGCGAAAGATATCGTCGAATGGGGACCTAAATACAAGTCTACCCCTCTTTATAAGGAAGGAAGAGCTGTAGCAACTCTCGAGCGAGCAAATAGAGCTATAAAAGCACTTGGAAAGAATACCCCCTTCTTAATAGTTTACTACGGGTCAGATTACGCAGGGGGATGGCAGCGAATCGAAGCCCCGCTTAGAACTGTGACGACTATCGATCGCTTCGGACTTGTTACATGGAAAAACAACGTACCTTATTTACGAATGTTACAACCTAGTGAGTTACTTAAAGCTATGGGGGCTGGTAACGAACATCAATTGCCTTACGGGAACAGGAGACAAAAGGTAAAATTATGCGGTAACGGAGTTTGTTCAGATGTCATGGTGGCAATATTCAAGTGGATAAGCGCTCAACAAAAAACGCTCCAGGTAAAAGTTGTTGAATAATCGACTATTGCACCAGTTAGATCTGCATATTGACCAAGTTTACTGTGGTTCTCGAAATGGTAATCACTCTGATGAAGTGTTACCAAAGTTACTTGGTGTTGACAACGGAGCTGGTTTTAGGTGTAAAGGCTCTCCTCGAACAAAAGTTGCTAGTCTGCGTATTCTTGCGTTACAGACAAGCTTCGATGATCCTAATTGGCCAGATGATATAGATAAGGAAAATGGAATTTTCACTTACTACGGTGATAAGCGTGAGCCTGGAGGTCTGCACGATACAAAAAGAGATGGTAATTTAATATTAAGAAATCTTTTTGATTTTGCACATGATCCAAATGTACCTGATGGTAATTTCCCAGTTATTTTGCTATTTGCCAAAGTTAAACATTATAGAGATACGCGTTTTTTGGGCTTAGCTGTTCCTGGTGCGCCAGGAATGAGCTCGGACGAAGATTTAGCTGCAATTTGGAGAACAAATGCAGAGGGTGTCCGTTTTCAAAATTACAGGGCAGTATTTACGATACTCGATGTTTCAACTATAAGCAGAAAATGGCTTAATGATGCTCAAGAGGGACAAGCACGAGAGTCTTTGTATGCCCCAAAGGAGTGGCTAGACTGGGTATCCACAAGGAAAATTGCCCCACTTAAGAGTGAGCCTACGAAATCTACTAGGAGCCGTTCTGAACAAACAGATTTGAGTACTAAACAGCTAGAAGTTATTCAATTAATTCATGAAAAGTTTAAGTCAGACCCTTATAAGTTTGAACAGGTTGCGGCTGAAATTGTATCGTTAGCGTTTCCAAATATCCGAGAAATAACAGTAACAAAACCTTGGAGAGACGGTGGTAGAGATGCAACAGGGAAATACCAGATAGGTGATCAAGTATGCGGTATTGAAGTTGACTTTGCTATGGAAGCAAAATGTTACGCGCTTAATAACGGTGTTGGGGTCAAAGAAACATCAAGACTTATATCCCGCCTTTTGCATCGGCAGTTTGGTATCCTCATCACCACATCTTATGTTTCACCTCAGGCATACTCAGAGGTGAGGAGTGACGGTCATCCAATTGTGGTAATGGCCGCTGTAGACATCTCTAAGTTGCTAATAAATAAAATAGGTAATATACCGCAAATTATAAAGTGGCTGAGTGCCATATCGAAACTATAAAGTAGAGCACCACCTCTTATTCAATCATGTGTACTAGTGTGATTACCAAGGGATTATGTCGGTCTAATTACCGAGCGATTTTGTCGTAAATAGCATATCAGCCAGTTGCTAAACTGGCTATCTTTTATGCCGATTCAGCCAGAGCATTAGATTTTTC
>Ga0105227_100246_pt1 | contig 21666 bp, 18 predicted proteins | sample Virmet3734_803_FD_89585 | JGI IMG/M metagenome (GOLD analysis project Ga0105227, IMG submission 89585) | Marine viral communities from the Southern Atlantic ocean transect to study dissolved organic matter and carbon cycling - metaG 3734_803 | ecosystem: Environmental > Aquatic > Marine > Oceanic...
AGTTGAATCATGTCGCCGTCGCCTTCATAGTATGAGCCATAACGGGCTTCAAAGGAGCCGCCTTCTGACGCGTCATTAAGTACGAAGTTAATTACACCTGCAATGGCATCTGAACCGTACTGCGCTGCTGCGCCATCACGAAGAACTTCTACCTGCTTAAGTGCCGCTGCCGGAATAACAGAGATATCTGGGCCTTGTGCACCGTCAGAAAGACCACCACCTAGGAAAGTGATTACCGCAGAACGGTGACGACGCTTACCGTTAACCAACACTAGGGTGTGGTCAGATGCCATACCGCGAAGGTTAGCTGGGCGTACAAGCGTTGATGCATCATTGATTGGCTGGTCGTTCACGTTAAAAGACGGCACAACAGTTTGCATCATAGATACCATATCGGTGGCACCCTGCTGCTTAAACTCTTCGTCCGAAATAATATCAATTGGAACCGCTGAGTCAGCTACAGAGCGAGGCGCTGCGCGTGAGCCAACGACGGCAATTTGTTCGTAATCTTCAGCTTTTGCACTTTCTTCTGCTTCTTGCGCATAAACAGGTGCTGTAGCCATTACTGAAAACGCAGCAGATGCAGCTAGAACGCCGCGCACGTTTTTAGTCAATAAAGACAAGGTTGTATTCATGGTGGTTTCCCGGAGTTTCTCTATGAGTACCTTTTGCGTGTTTCACACATAAGCCTTTAGCGTTTTTCACACACAAGAAAAGTACTCAGAGTAGTTGTTATTTTATACCTTCAACACTGACTTACTTGCGGTCAGATGAACCTTTTTATAGAACGCAAGATATTAAAAAACAAACCTTTTTCTACAAAATAAATATATTTTTTCAGGCCGTAGAGGATTTTGATTTCTGACCTGTCTATATAGTTTTACGGGAATGAATGTGGCGGGTTTTACGCGGTTTTCAATGAAAAAAACCGGCGCAAGGCCGGCTTTCTAATCGTCATTTACAATCCCCAAAATCGGGCAAGGTCGAGAAGATTTACTCTTCTTCTTTGAACTTCTCAGCGGTCTCTTTAATAAGCGGCTGTAGCTCGTTTTGCTGAAACATTTCAATAATGATATCGCAACCACCAACAAGCTCACCTTCAACCCACAATTGTGGGAACGTTGGCCAATTCGCGTATTTAGGAAGTTCAGCGCGAATATCAGGGTTTTGAAGAATATCTACATACGCAAAGGGTTCGCCACACGACATCAACGCTTGTGATGCTTGTGAAGAAAAACCACAGCTAGGTAGTTTAGGAGAACCTTTCATGTACAACAAAATTGGGTTTTCTTCGATTTGCTGCTTGATTCTATCCAGCGTTGATTGATTTTCAGTATTATCCATTTGATTCCTCTGAGCACAAAAGTGTATTCCCAGTAGATGGGAATGCATGAATGATTTATCAAGGCGAAGGGTATCATAAATTTATATTTAATAACCGAACAGTGAATTGATCTTTTCATTCTCTGCAACGCTATCTACCAATACATTGGATGGCTATTTACCAAGACAAAATAGGTTTTGAAAAAAAATTCACATTTTTGTCATTGAGTTATATAACTTTATCCCCACATTTAAGATATGCTTTAGCGTCTAAAGCGGTATATTCAATCAAGGGTTGATATGCACTTATTGAACAGGCGAAGATAAGTGTGCTTTAGATTACAATACTAAACCAACATGGAGACCGTCATGGCTTTTGAACTACCAGCATTACCATACGAACAAAATGCACTAGAACCACATATTTCTGCTGAAACGCTTGAGTATCACTACGGCAAGCACCACGCTACTTATGTAACTAAGCTAAACGGCCTAGTTGAAGGTACTGACATGGAAAACAAAAGCCTAGAAGAAATCATTAAATCTTCTGAAGGCGGTGTTTTCAACAACGCAGCGCAGGTGTGGAACCACACGTTCTACTGGAATTGCCTAAGTCCGAATGGCGGCGGCGAACCTACAGGTGAACTCGCTGACGCAATTAACGCGAAATGGGGCTCATTTGCAGACTTCCAAGCTGCGTTTAACGACAAAGCAGTTAATAACTTTGGTTCAAGCTGGACATGGCTAGTTAAAACTGCTGACGGCAGCCTAGACATCGTTAATACCAGCAACGCTGAAACGCCTATTTCTGGCGATGACCTAACACCAGTACTTACTGTTGATCTATGGGAACACGCTTACTACATCGATTACCGTAACGCGCGTCCTAAGTACCTAGAAAACTTCTGGGCACTAGTTAATTGGGAATTCGCAAGCAAAAACTTTGCGTAAGCCTGACGCCTCAGTATAGAACTTAATAGGTTCTATAACGCGTTTAAAAATACGAATGAAAGCCCCGCATATCAGCGGGGCTTTTTTTGTTGTGTTCATTCTTTTAAGTGACACTAAATTCTTATTAAAGTTGCAATTTTCATTAGACGAAAAGATTAAAAACTATACACATTAATTACTATCCTTTTCCCAAATACCGACTAAGCTGAAATTACGGGGTTCCGTATTTAAGGGGTATTCATGGGTATTTTTGAACACTATCAAAGTCGCTATGAAGAGCGAAAACAGGAAGAGTTCACCATTGGGGAGTTCCTTGAAATTTGTAAGGAAGATCAAAGCGCTTATGCAAACGCTGCAGAACGTTTGCTAAAGGCTATCGGTGAGCCAGAACTAATTGACACTGCCAACGACCCGGCACTAAGCCGCATTTTCTCAAACCGCGTTATTTCTCGTTATCCAGCTTTCTCAGAATTCTATGGTATGGAAGAAGCCATAGAGCAAATCGTTTCTTATCTTAAGCACGCCGCACAGGGACTTGAAGAGAAGAAACAAATTCTTTATTTACTCGGCCCTGTGGGCGGCGGTAAGTCCTCGCTAGCCGAGAGACTAAAAGAACTGATGCAGCATGTACCTATTTACATGCTAAAAGGCTCGCCAGTAAACGACCATCCTTTCTGTTTATTTGATGACAAAGAAGACGGCGACATTCTAGAAAAAGAATACGGCATTCCTAAGCGCTATTTAAAAACCATCATGTCACCGTGGGCGCGTAAGCGCCTGCATGAATTTAATGGCGATATTACTCAATTTAAAGTTGTTCGGGTTTATCCTTCAGTACTCGACCAAGTGGGCATAGCGAAAACCGAGCCTGGGGACGAGAACAATCAAGATATTTCGGCGCTAGTGGGTAAGGTGGACATTCGCCGCTTAGAGCAGTATGCACAAAATGACCCTGACGCCTATAGCTACTCTGGTTCTTTGTGTAAAGCCAATCAGGGGTTAATGGAATTTGTCGAAATGTTTAAAGCGCCGATTAAGGTGCTGCATCCACTATTAACCGCCACACAAGAAGGTAACTACAACCCAACGGAAGGCTTCTCTGCCCTTCCCTTCGATGGACTAATTCTTGCCCATTCAAATGAGTCGGAGTGGCAAGCGTTTAGGAATAATAAGAATAACGAGGCATTTCTTGACCGGGTTTACATTGTAAAAGTGCCATACTGCCTGCGGGTAAGTGAAGAAATTCATATTTACAAAAAGCTCCTTGATAGCAGTGAGCTTAATGGCGCGCCCTGCGCCCCTGACACGCTAGAGTGCTTAGCACAGTTTACCGTGTTATCTCGCTTGAAAGAGCCAGAGAACTCCAGTTTGTTCTCAAAAATGCGGGTATACGATGGCGAGAGCCTGAAAGACACCGACCCTAAAGCCAAGTCTTATCAAGAATACCGCGATTACGCCGGTGTTGATGAAGGCATGGAAGGGTTATCCACCCGCTTTGCCTTTAAGATTCTATCTCGCGTGTTTAACTTCGATCATCAAGAAGTAGCAGCGAATCCGGTTCATCTGTTCTATGTGTTGGAGCGCCAAATTGAGCGGGAACAGTTCCCTCAAGAAACCGCGGATAAGTATTTAGAGTTCTTGAAAGGCTACCTAATTCCCCGCTACGTGGAATTCATTGGCAAAGAAATTCAAACGGCTTATTTAGAGTCGTATTCTGAATATGGGCAAAATCTGTTTGACCGCTATGTGACGTATGCCGATTTCTGGATTCAGGACCAAGAGTATCGCGACCCCGAAACCGGGCAGCTGTTTGACAGAGCATCGCTAAATGCAGAGTTAGAGAAAACCGAGAAGCCCGCCGGTATTAGCAACCCCAAAGACTTCCGTAACGAAATAGTAAACTTTGTGCTTCGGGCACGTGCGAATAATACAGGCAAAAACCCTGCGTGGACAAGTTATGAAAAACTGCGCACCGTCATTGAGAAAAAAATGTTCTCAAATACGGAAGACTTATTGCCGGTGATTTCGTTTAACACCAAAGGTTCTGCAGAAGAGCAGAAAAAGCATGACGACTTCGTAAACCGTATGACCGAAAAAGGCTATACGCAAAAGCAAGTTCGACTGCTTTGTGAATGGTACCTTCGCGTACGTAAAGCGTCTTAGCGCTAGACGTACGTGGTGCTGAAGCGCGTGTAAACGCGCTTCAGCACTGGTATTTGTAGTTCACAACAAGACAAGCAGGTGTGTATGGCGCATTTTATTGACCGAAGGCTTAATAGCAAAGGCAAGAGCACGGTAAACCGCCAACGTTTTATTAAACGCTATAAACAGCAGATAAAACGCGCGGTATCTGATGCTGTGGGTAAACGTTCTGTAACCGATCTAGATTCTGGCGAAAAGATTAGCATTCCAGCCAGGGATATTTCTGAGCCTATTTTCCATACCGGCCGCGGTGGCAGCAGAGATATTGTACACCCTGGCAATGACCAGTTTATTGCTGGGGATAAAATTGACAGGCCGCCAGGTGGCAAAGGGCAAGGTGGTGGTGAAGGCGATGCCAGTAACGAAGGAGAAGGTCAGGACGAGTTTGTTTTTTCCATTTCTAAAGATGAATATTTAGATCTTCTTTTTGAAGACTTAGCGCTACCTAATTTGAAGAAAAACCAATTTGATAAAGTCACGCAGTATGAAACCTACCGCGCGGGTTATCAAACTGATGGCGTGCCAAGTAATTTAGATATTGTACGCTCGCTCAAAGGTTCAGTGGCAAGACGCATTGCGCTTAGCGGCAGCGATAAAAGAAAGCTTAGAGAGCTTGAAGAAAAACTGGCGCAACTTATTGATGATAAGCACGACAATACGTTAGCGATAAAAGCGCTAGAAGAAGAAATTGATGTATTAAAAGCAAAAATTGCGCGGGTGCCCTTCATCGACACCTTTGATCTACGCTTCAAAAACTATGACAAACGCCCACTTCCCTCTAGTAAAGCTGTGATGTTTTGTTTAATGGATGTCTCGGGCTCTATGGACCAAGCCACTAAAGATATGGCAAAGCGGTTCTACATTCTGCTGTATTTATTTTTAACCCGTACTTATGAAAACGTAGATGTGGTCTATATCCGCCACCACACGCAAGCGAAGGAGGTAGATGAACAAGAGTTTTTCTACTCGCAAGAAACCGGCGGCACCATTGTTTCAAGTGCGTTGAAACTGATGGACGAAGTGGTTCGTGAGCGCTACAGCGATGGAAATTGGAATATTTACGCAGCACAGGCGTCTGACGGTGATAACTGGGCTGATGACTCGCCCCAGTGTCGCGATTTACTTACCGCCAAACTATTACCTGCCACTCGCTATTACGCTTATATCGAAATAACCGAAAGGCAGCACCAAAGTTTGTGGCGTGAATACGAAAAAGTTGCCGCTACTCACGACAACTTTGTATGTAAGCACATACAATCGCAGGCTGACATCTACCCTGTGTTCAGAGAGCTATTCAAACGCTCGGAACAAGATGCGCTGCAAGGAGCCTAATATGACCGCAGATGCAATTGCAAAAGAAAATGGCAAACCTGAATCATCACAACGACATGTGTTAAGCGACGGCCCCGACTGGACATTTCCGCTTATCGAAGAATATGAGGAACACATCGATCGCATCGCTAAAAAGTTCAAGCTTGATACCTACCCCAATCAAATTGAGGTCATTACCGCCGAGCAAATGATGGATGCCTACGCCAGCATAGGCATGCCGCTTAACTATACCCACTGGAGCTTTGGTAAAAAGTTTATTCAAACCGAGCAGCAATACCGTCGCGGGCAGATGGGGCTTGCATACGAAATAGTCATTAACTCTGACCCCTGCATTGCCTATTTAATGGAAGAGAACACCATTACCATGCAAGCCTTAGTCATGGCCCACGCATGCTATGGACACAATTCGTTTTTCAAAGGCAACTATCTATTTGAGACATGGACTGACGCCAGCTCTATTATCGATTACTTAGTATTTGCTAAAAACTATATTGCTAAATGCGAGCAAAAGTACGGCTATGAAGACGTAGAAAATATGCTCGACTCCTGCCATGCACTGATGAATTACGGCGTTGACCGCTACAAACGCCCGCAAAAGATTTCATTGCAAGAAGAGAAGAACAGGCAGGAAGAACGCGAAGCCTACCTTCAATCCCAGGTGAACGAACTATGGCGCACACTGCCTAATAGCCCGCACAGTCAACACAAAGAAAAAATTCGTTTTCCTCAAGAGCCCCAAGAAAACCTGCTTTATTTCATTGAAAAAAACGCGCCACTTCTAGAGCCTTGGCAGCGTGAAATTGTGCGTATTGTGCGCAAAGTTTCACAGTATTTTTATCCGCAGAAACAAACCCAGGTAATGAACGAAGGCTGGGCCTGTTTTTGGCACTATCATATTTTAAATGAGATGTATGATGAGGGTTTAGTAAGCGACCGCTTTATGATGGAGTTTTTACACAGCCATTCCAGTGTGGTTATGCAGCCTGAATACAATAGCCCTTATTATTCAGGCATCAACCCTTACGCCCTTGGTTTCTCGATGTTTATGGATATCAAGCGCGTATGTCAGTCACCCACGGAAGAAGATTATAAATATCTACCGAGTATTGCGGGTAAAGACTGGCTGAAAACCGTGCATTTCGCCATGGAAAACTTTAAAGACGAAAGTTTTATCAGCCAGTTTTTATCGCCAAAAGTGATTCGTGATTTCAAGCTTTTTTCACTGGAAGACGACACCTCCCAACCCTTTATCAGCGTAAGTGCTATTCACGATGAATTAGGCTATCAAACCATTAAAGAAAAACTTTCGGCACAATACAACCTGAGCAATTTAGAGCCAAATATACAGGTACACAATGTGGATGTTAGAGGCGACCGGTCGCTAACTCTTCGCTACATTCCACAGCGCGGTGTTCCGCTAGGCGACTCGAAAGATGAAGTAATGCGTCATTTACACAGGCTTTGGAAGTTCGATGTACGTCTTGAACAAGACAATGGTGATGACGGCGTTGACGTAATATCGGAGTGTAAACGCACACCGCAGGCTTGAGCCTGCGGTTTACTTTTTTTCAATAGCTGTTAAACCGCTTTGGACTCGTCCATGTCCTTTTTGGAACACAGCAACAGAGATAACGCGCCCACAATAGCGAAAACCGCTGCGGTGAAAAAGGTTTCATAGGCGTTTGTTCCTTGCTGCCATTGTTGCCCAGCCATGTAATTGCCAAACGCACCGCCCAGCCCGAACGCTACACTTATATACACGGCTTGCCCTCGGCTATGATACGCCTTCGGCAAGAACTGGTGAATAAAGTGCACCGATACCGCATGGGTTAACCCAAAGCTTAATGCATGAATAAGCTGGCTTAATACGATCACCATAAAGCTGTCAGCAAATGCCGCCATCACATACCAACGTAACCCTGTGAGCGCGATACTTAAGAATAATAAATTCCACACACCAAATTGACTAATAAGCCTGCGGGCAACCAAAAATATCCCCACTTCGGCAAGTACCCCTAGCGCTATAAAGATGCCGGTCTGTTGTCCGCTGTAGTCAAGGTCTCGCATGTAAAGAGCAAAAAAGCCGTAATACGCGCCGAAGCTAATTTGCAGACAGGCAGAAGCGAAGATAAAAATAGCAAAAGGTTTTTGCTTAGCGTACTTCCAAATACTGCCCGCCGTAGACGATTCAGGCGCTGCTTCTTTCGGAGCGCGTATAAACAAGGTACTAATAAATAAAAGTGCAAGTACACCAACACTGGCATGCACAGGAGTATCAGTAGAAAAAATATCTAGGGCCTTACCCACACCTACCGTTAAACAGATAAATCCAACACTTCCCCATAGCCTTATTTGCCCATAGGTAGCCTTGGTTTTCGCCACTGTGTTCATAGTGATGACTTCAAGCTGAGGCAATACCGCTGTCCAAAACATCATCATAAGGCCGAACGCCAGCGTAAGCCCCCAGAAACTGGTGAAGTAAAATACCGAACTGAAAGTGAGTACTGTAAGAAAGCAGCCTAAACGCATGACGCCTATAGCGTTTCCCGTTTTATCAGCAACGCCTGCCCACAAGCCTGGGCCTAAAATACGAGCTAGGGTAATGACGGCAAAAAGCTCACCAATTTCGGCAGAAGAAAAGCCCCGCCCATCGAGAAAGATCCCCAAGTATGGAACAAGTACGCCAAGTTGTCCGAAGTAAAGCCAGTAGGTAATAGCAAGGATAAAGAGCGCAGTTTTACTGCTTGCTGCGCCTGTCTCAGCGCTTCTTGCTTCGTTTTGACCATTAGGTGACAAATCACATCTCCATATGCAAAAACGCCACTAGCGCAAAACGGGCAGTGGCGAATAGTGTGAATATTTAGCGCAACACGAAGGTAATGCTGCGCGTTTTACCAAATCGCGTAGATAATACGATTAAGCTTAGTGGTAATTAAAAAAACGCTATGCCTGACCCGCAATTGGCTTAGTCGTCGATAGCACACCTGTATTTTGTGCGCGGTGGCGTAACAAGTGATCCATTAATACCAGCGCAAGCATGGCTTCTGCAATGGGTACAGCGCGAATACCCACACAAGGGTCGTGACGACCTTTGGTGACAATATCAATTTCTTCATTGTCTTTATTGATAGTTTTACCCGGTACCGAAATGCTCGAGGTCGGTTTAAGTGCCATGTGCACTTCAATATCTTGGCCGGTAGAAATGCCGCCTAATACGCCACCTGCATGGTTTGACGAAAACCCTTCAGGGGTTAGCGTATCGCGGTGTTCACTGCCTTTTTGATTGATAACATCAAAACCATCGCCAATTTCAACGCCTTTCACCGCGTTAATCCCCATCATGGCGTGGGCAATTTCAGCATCTAACCTATCGAACACAGGCTCGCCAAGGCCAACTGGCACGTTCTTCGCCACAACTGAAACTTTTGCGCCAATACTGTCGCCAGACTTTTTCAGGTCGCGCATGTATTCGTCCAGCGCATCTAACTTAGACTCATCTGGGCAGAAAAACGGGTTGGTATTGGTAACGCTGTGATCGACCTTATCAACGGTAACAGGGCCAAGCTGAGACAAATACCCCAACACCTCGATACCATGCACTTCTTTCAGGTACTTCTTCGCGATACCGCCAGCAGCTACGCGAATAGCTGTTTCGCGGGCTGACGAGCGACCACCACCGCGATAGTCACGGCTACCGTATTTTTGATCGTAGGTGTAATCAGCATGACCTGGGCGGAAGCGGTCTTTAATATTGCCGTAATCTTGGCTTCGCTGATCTTTATTTTTAATCAACAAACCAATACTAGTGCCTGTAGTCTTGCCTTCAAATACGCCAGATAGAATTTGTACTTCGTCGTCTTCTCTTCGCGCTGTGGTATAGCGAGAAGTGCCTGGCTTGCGTCGGTCTAAATCAACCTGCAAGTCTTCTTCTGTAATTTCGAGTCCTGGAGGGCAACCATCTACCACGCCACCAATGGCGATGCCGTGGCTTTCGCCAAACGTGGTTACAGTGAAAAGTTTTCCGAAGCTGTTACCTGACATAATTAACTATCAATCCTTACTACTAAAATACTGTACGAGTGTGTCTTTGCGCACGGCGAAGATACCTGAACCGCCGTTTTCAAACTCAAGCCAAATGACTTCCAAACCCGAGAACCTTTCACTCATGTGAACTTCGCTGTTGCCTACCTCTACAAATAGCCAGCCGCCGTCGTTAAGATAGGTTGGCGCCTCTTTAAGCATTATATCAACGAGATCTAAACCGTCGTCGCCTGCGGCTAGGGCCAGCTCTGGCTCGTGATGATATTCTTCTGGCAAGTCAGCCATGTCTTCTGCATCTACATAAGGCGGGTTAGACACGATGAGGTCGTACTTTTGTCCTGCTAAGCTTGAAAACAAATCTGATTGAATGGGGTACACGCGGTGACTTAGCCCATGCTCCTGAATATTGATGTCGGCGACTTCTAATGCATCCGTGCTGATATCTACGGCATCCACCTGAGCTTCTGGATAAGCATGAGCAAGCGCGATAGCAATACACGCACCGCCCGTACACATATCTAGAATATTGGCGGGTGTTGATCCAACAAAGGGGGCAAATTCATTTTGAATAAGTTCAGCAAATGGCGAACGGGGTATAAGCACGCGCTCATCTACATAAAATGGCATACCGCAGAACCATGCTTCGTTAGTAATATAAGGCAATGGCATGCGGGTTTGAACACGCTTTAATACAAGCTCGGCAATTTTTTCCCGTTCACTTCTCGTTAAACGGGAGTTTAAAACATTTTCACCCGCCTGCTCAAAAATGGGATGAGGTAAATGCAACGCCTGCATAACGAGGCTCGTCGCTTCATCCCACGCATTGTCAGTACCATGACCAAAATACAAAGCGGCATCGTTAAAACGGCTGGTTGCCCATCGTGTCATATCTAACAGGGTATGCAGATCTTCAATGGCTTCTTCAAGGTAAAACTTATCGGTCATGGCGTTTGGGTACATCAAAAATTTCAAAGCTGGTATCATACCCAAACTTCATACCGATTCACATAATTAACTACGTAGCGAATCTTTCTATTCGTTATAATTTAAGCGTTTTGAATTATTAAACTCGAGTTTATTTACCCAAGCTATTGTTGATGAAAACCTTTAAAAAAGAACTCAAAGCATTAAAAAAGCAGCTTTCTGAACCTAAGCGCCAAACTGGACTAGCTAGGCAAGGGCACGCGAGTAATCGAAACGACTCTATAAGTGCCGAGGAAGAGACCTTCTCATTTGCCGATGCAATGCAGGGAATCACGCCTTTATCGCAAGATAAAGTTGAGCCTGATAAGCAAGTTGAATTATTTAAGAAGTCGCAGCAAGTAAAAGGTAAACACCTAAAACACAGCAAGCAACTAGCGGCGAGCTTCGACTTTTCCGATATGTATCAAGCCGCACTGCCTCAAGAAGGGCCTATGCGCTTTTGCCAAGAGAGTGAATCGACTCACATCTTAAAACAACTGCGCCGCGGTGATTATTCACCGGAAATGACGTTAGACCTACATGGCCTAACTCGTGAGATGGCAAAAGCAGAGCTTGCTGCGCTTATCCACACTGCCAGAAAAGACTTGATAGATTGCGTTTGCGTCATGCACGGCTTCGGTCAGGGCGTGTTAAAAGCTGCCCTGCCCCATTACTTAGTCCAGCACCCTCACGTACGAGCGTTTCATCAAGCCCCAGTGGAGTACGGCGGGCAAGCCGCACTGTTAGTGCTTATCGACATACCGCTTCAAAACAATAAACGTTAATTTGCGCTAGCCCAACCACAAAGTGGCGATTTATTTGTCTTCATCAGCACTGTTGTGCATAAAAAGATAAGTGTAATACATCATCATCGCGACGATAATGCCTATTCCTAGCAGTGAGCCCCATACCACTGGGTCTTTCATCATAGTCCACAACATAATTGGTCTCCTCTTTAACTAAGTGAATAATAGAAGAGGCTTTGTGTAGAGGTTGTGATCTAGATCAATAGTGAAAATTAGCTTATCGGCAACGTTTTGAATGTTTGATCTAGGTCAAATTGAGGTTTTCATTTAAGCTTCATGAAGGCAACCTAAGTGCTGGTATCTGAAATTATTGACGTTATCGCGACCCGAATCGGTTAAAAATATTCAGTTCATTTTCGCTTCCTAACATCAACTCAGCAGACCTACAGAGTGTTTCCATCGATTCACTAACTTTCATATCAAAGTTGGAAGGCGTGGCTTTTAAACTGTGTTGAAAAATTTTGGCGTTGGTGTGTGTCGCTAGAAGCAAAAAGCCAAGGCAGCCATAAGATTTTAAAAAAGGTAATCGAGTGCAGAGTTGCTTTGCAGCAGTATGGGTGACTGTAAGGTTTTTGTCGGGGATGGAGAAAATGACCCAACGCTCCCGCTTTCTTCCCTCTTTCACAATCTCATCAAACCATTCGTCAACTGTTCTATCGTCATATACATTACTGGGTATATCAAATAGCACATTATTGACGTTGAAAAAACGGTACTGATGCTGACTTCCTACCATGGCTATCTCCTGTCATGCCTTTATAGAATTGATAAGAAGCGTTCTTATACTTAGATCATTTAAAAGGAAAGCAATGAAGTGGCATAAGGTAACTACTACCTAGTAATATTCCTGCTTTGATAGACGTTGTGCCTTTGCATACCACTAGCAATTTTCTCAACTAACCAGTCTGATGCCGCTGAACTATCGCTAAAGAATTGAAAAGGTAGCGTAGATGCGTCGTAAATTTTAGACCAAAACTTCTGCTGTAACGCGAGCCCTTCTGTCTCATGAAGTACTACCGCAGTGGCAACAAGTCCTGAATCAACGGCTTCATCCACAATCAATTGTGCATCTGCTGTAGCTTCCATAGGCGCTAAGGCTAAGCCGTGAACGTTAACTAAGCTGGCCCAACAAGGCACTTGGATCTTTTCTCTCTCAGCACCCACTACGCGTTGATATTTAAGAATAAACTCTAAATTAAAAGGCCCGCTTAGGCTGATGGAAAGAATCCGCTTCTCTTGAAGAAAGTGAGCATGGACATCACCATGCGCGCTAAACTTTTTATTCACCATAAATTCACTATCGCTACGCTTCCTAAATCTGATCAAACATCATCAACAGCAACGCTAAAAGTATAAAGCAGGAATTGAGATTGCGCCTGTTAGTTGTCGTAGAAAACCTTAAATACAATAAGCGGAAAGTAAGAAGGAAAATAAAAACAAAAAGCTATTGCAAATCATTCTCATTTGCACTATCTTGTAAATGCCTGTTCGACGTGAGTTAAAAAAACGGTCTTGGCTTAGCGTCGCTGGGGGATAGACGCCCGTCTATCCCCCATTTTTTCTTATTCCTATCAGCGTATTACCTCTTACTTTTTCTTGTTCTAATGTTAATGCTTTTTATCAGTGGCATAAAAAACGCGACTTGGAAGTCGCGCTTTGTGTGCTCTTTATCTTTTCAGCAGCCGATCTGCGTTAACTAAACAGCTTCATAAACCACCCTTTCTGGAGGTCTTCTTCGCAGGTCTTAAGCTGAGTGGCGTATCGCAATGAACGTGCTTTTACTTTTGACGCCACTTTTTTGAGCCAAGGCTTTCTGTCGTAACTTCTTCGCTTATAGCCGCCCCACCCTTCGTGATAATTCAAGTATTGGGCATACGCGTCCCATTTTGAAATGCCGTTCACTTTTTGAGACTTGTAGATAAACCAGCCCATGAAGTCGATAGCGTCTTCGAAGTCATCTCTATCTGCGCCACTGTTATCCGTTTCTCTCATATAGTCTGCCCATGTAGGCGTTTTAGCTTGAGAATACCCATAGGCTGAACTGACTCGTCCCCACGGAATTAACCCAAAGAAAACATAATCACGTGGGGGAAGCGCATCGTGTCGAAACGAACTTTCCTGATACATCATGGCCATAGGAACATGGATAGGCACCCCCCATTTGTCTCTGGCATCAGCCGCTGCATCATACCAATCGTCCTTTTCATAGAAAATTTCGCACAAATTACTGATGTCTTTAGGAGGCGTAGTTGCACACCCAGCGATAAGCAGTGGAAAAAGAACGATGAGCGTTGATAAAAAAACAACCAGTTTTTTGAACTTTTGACTCATAGCTTGTCTTAATTAAAGTTCTAGTAAAATGTGTGTTTCCCTGGAACCCTTCGATGCCTGACTTATGTCAGGCATTTTTTTTTGCAGGAGCTTCAGCGAAATAATCACGAATGAATGTATCAAAGTCTTTAGTGTCAGACGCTTCTATCTCTTTTTGCGCGGAGAATGATACTTCAGCTTGTGCGGCAAAACCCGCCGCATCGGTATCGGTATACTCAAAAGACTTCATTTCCGCCTGATATGCCTGCGCCAGTTCAAGACCAAGTATGCCGTTATCTTTGTCGTCTTCCAACAACATAGCAAGCAGTTTGCCTGACGGCGTTATGTCTGGATTTTTCACTTTTTCAAATTCAGCTTTCACCGCCTGCGAATAAGCCGTAGTGTCGTTAGCCAAATCCAATAGCTCGGCAGCTTGCTCAAATACGTGAAACAGCGATGCGCACCATTGTGGCAGTGTGATATCCACACCATTGTTCTGTAGCACTAAGTCAGGATTTCTCCCTTCTAGCACCACTTTATTCATGTTTTCTTTAGCTTCTTTAAGCTGAGCTTCATCTAGCTCTGCACTTGGCATAAGTAAACACGCCACTAAGAACACATCTAAGAAGTCAAACTGCGTTTGCGAGATACCTATGGGTGAAAACGGGTTAACGTCTAGAGCGCGGACTTCAATGTAACTGATACCGCGACGAACCAAAGCGTCTGTTGGTTTCTCCATTGACTCGGTAGGCTGCTTAGGGCGTATAGGTGAATACAGTTCATTTTCAATTTGAATGATATTGCGACTTAACTGTTGATAATTTCCTTCTTCTCCTGCCGCGAATTCACTAAAGCGTGAAGAAGGCGTTGTCATAGCGTCGCGCAGCAGCTTAACGTAATTATCTAACCGGTTATAACAAATTTTAAGTGAGGATTGCTCTGCACTGGTATAGCCTAAATCACTCATTCGTAGACAGGTTGCATAAGGCATATATACAGTGCCTTTGCCTACCTTCTTAAATGGCAGTGCATGCTTTTTACCTTTTAAGAACGAGCCACACAGTGCCGGAGACGCGCCATAAAGATAAGGGATAAGCCAGCAAAGACGACGGTAATTACGAATTAATCCAAAATAGTCTGCAGAAACTTGTTCTTGCGAATATTCTTTTCCGTTCAGCTCTGCCCACAGCTTCCAAAAGCTTTCAGGTAGTGAGAAATTAAAGTGCACACCAGCAATGGCTTGCATCATGCTGCCGTAACGGTTTTTAAGCCCAATACGATAAACCCGTTTCATTTTCCCAACGTTCGACTCACCAAAATAGGCAATAGGAATGTCGGCTTCATCTTCAATGAAGCAAGGCATACTAAGTGGCCAAATTTGCTCTTCACCAATGTTATTAATGACAAACTTATGGATATCTTTTAACTGAGAAATTGTTTTTGCCGCGCTATTTTCTGGTGGCGTTATAAACTCTAACAGCGACTCTGAAAAGTCTGTAGTTATTGAGTCGTGAGTCAGCGCTGATCCCAGCGGCTTGGGGTGTGGCGTTTGTGCCAAGGTGCCATTTGGGTTTATACGAAGGGCTTCGCGCTCTACTCCACGCTTAATATCTTTTAGCGCAGCTAGGAACTCGGGTGACTTAAGCGCGGCTATGCGCGCTTCAAAACGGGATGAGTCTACAGTCAAAATGGTGGTCCGTTATGTCAATATTGCCCCTGTTATGGGGGGCAATAGTGTAAATTCAACAAAAATTAATCTGTCAGTTTAACGCTTCTCGCGTGTTACCCTCTACTGATAACTCGATAATTGGCATTGATAGCGCGTTCAACTGAGGCAAAATTTTCGCTTTATCGCCCACTACAATAATTTGCATCTTATCAAGATTCAAATATTGTTTTGCAAGCGCGTCTATCGATTCTTTATCAATGTTATTGATAATATCTAGCTGCGCTTCTCGATAACCTTTTTCTAAACCGTAGCTCAATAACTGACGCAAGAAGCGCGCTTTGCTTGTAGGCGTCTCAAATTCAAGGGCATCGCTAAGCGTAAAAGCATTGCGCATAAAATCAATTTCCGCTTTTTCCACACCCTCAGACCTATAACGCTCAATTTCACCTAAAATTTCTTTTATCCCTTCGCCGGTATTAGCGGCGGTAAGGTCGGTACTCACTTCGAACCAGCCCAGCGTTTTGCCGCCTACAAAGCCGCTATTTGCGCCGTAAGTAAAACCTTTATCCTCGCGTAAGTTTAGGTTGATACGGCTGTTAAATGCCCCGCCTAGCGGGAAGTTCATTAAACGTGATTTGAAATGATCGCCCGTCGCATCGAAAGGTAAACTTCTGTCCACAATATAGACAACCGACTGAACTGCTTCAGGGCTATCAATAAGGAAAATTTGATTTTGGTTGTACTGAGGAAAGTCACTATAATCAGCAAATTCGTAGGCGTTACCTTGCCACTGGCCTATAAAATCAAGCGTTTCAACCATGTTCTTCTTCGATAAGTTTCCAACAGCAACAATGCTTGCTTTATCTGGCGAATAGTAATTTTTATAGAAGGTTTTCACATCGTCCAGCGTGATACTTTGCACAGTCTCAAGGGTGCCTTCGTCTGGCAAACTCACGCGATTGTCTTCGCCAAACAAAATAAGATCTCGTGCCCGTCGTGCTAAGCTCGATGGTGTTTTCGCCTGCTGCTGCAGACCTTGAACCACCCGCTCCTTCATGCGCTCGAAATCTTCTTCTGTGAAAGCGGGGTTAAAAAGCTTTTCTTTTAAAAGCGCTAAGGTTTCATCTAGGTGCTTGGTTAACGTAGACACATAAACCTGTGAATATCTGCCTGCGGTACTGAAACGAATAGAACTTCCCAATTTGGCAAGTTCACTGGCCAACGCTTCATTGGAGTAATGCTTCGTCGTTTCGTTCATCAATAGTGCCGTAAGGTAGGCCGTTCCAGCTTTGCCTTCTGAATCTAGCAACATGCCGCCGTCCATACCTAACGTTAAGGTAACCGTTGGCGTTTCTGTACTGGTTACCCCCAGTATTTTAATGCCGTTGGCAAGTTCAGCTTCCCAGTAGTCAGGCACTTCCACGACAGGTGCATCGCCGGCTTTAGGCATCACGCTTCTATCGAAACTTGAAGGTGCGCTAGTAAACGCTTCCTCACCGGCAACGTCAACGGTTTCAACGTGAATATTTCTTACCGGGCGTTCAAAGGTTTGCTCGGCGGCAGCTAACTGTACTTGCCCTTTTGGTACCACACTTAGTACAACGCTATTGGCATCTTTGATGTACTTGTTGTAAACCCGCATCACGTCGTCTGCCGTTACTGCGTTATAGCGTTCAATGTCTTCTGCTATCAAGTCTGGGGTTTGGTAAAACGTTTCGTTAGCGGCCAATGCTGATACTTTGCCAGATACACTTTGAAGCCCAAACACGGTACGCGCTTCAATTTGACCTTTTGTGCGTGCTAAATCGTCTGCCGTCACGCCGCGCGTTTCAAATTCTTTGAGTGTTTGGTTTAGCACCTCTTGCAAGGTTGATAACGATGTAATTTTTGCCGGGTTCGCTAGGGCAAGTAGCTGAAATTCACAGGCAAGCTCACGACAAGGGTGAGAAACGACTGCTTGAACCGCCATCCCTTCTTTAACCAAGTTTTTGTAGAAAAGTGAGGTTTTCCCTCCCCCTAAGATATCAGCCAGCACGTCAAGCGGGGCCTCATCTTCGTGGCGACCGTAAACGGTGGGATAGGTAATTTGCAGCAATGGCAAATGGACTTTGTCTTCCAATGTCATATAGCGTGTTTCAGTAAGCGTGACAGGTTGCGGCTCAGGCTCTTCTACAGCAGGCCCAGCCGGTATCTCGCCAAAATACTTTTTTATCCACGCTTTGGTTTTTGCTACGTCGATATCGCCACCAATAGTAAGTACGGCATTGTTGGGGCCATACCAACGTTTAAAAAAAGCTTTTAGGTCGTTAACGTTAACCCGGTCTAAGTCTTCTACATAGCCAATAGTCATCCACGAATAAGGGTGACCTTCTGGGTATAAGGCTTCGCCGTTAAGCTCATAACGCAAGCCATATGGTTGATTATCAACGCGCTGTGCACGCTCGTTTTTCACCGTCTCTCTTTGATTTTCAAACTTGGTTTGATCCACTGCTTCTAAAAGATAGCCCATGCGATCTGACTCTAACCACAGCACTTTTTCTAGCTGGTTGGCAGGTACCGTTTCAAAATAATTCGTGCGGTCGGTATTGGTTGTACCGTTTAAGTTACCGCCTGACTCGGTAATCACTTTGAAGTGCTGTTCGTCTGCTACGTGTTTTGAGCCCTGAAACATCATGTGCTCGAAGAAGTGAGCAAAACCGGATTTACCTACATCTTCTCTCGCTGAGCCTACGTGGTAAGTAACGTCAACGTGAACAAGCGGGTCTGAATGATCTTCGTGCAGTATTACGGTAAGACCATTTTCTAACGTGTACTTCTCGTAGGGAATAGAGACGGTATTAGATGAATTTGTTGCAGCCTCAGCTTGGCTTTGAGCATGATCTACCGGTGCGTGTTGACACGCTGTTACAACAATGACCCCTAAGGCCATACACAGAGTTCGTAGAGCCAGTTTTCCTGACATGATGATTCCTTTTAAAATAACTACACCTTCATCCTTCGCTAAGTAACAAACTGCTCAAGCCCAATGTTAGGGTCACCGACCTTAATGAACTAGCGAATTTTGAAAGATTACCAGACTTTTTAACGCTTTACTTCTCTGGACTTTGCTATGATTGTATTAATTTATGTATTTCTGAAATACACTTGTACGCAAAAGCTCTTTGCAAATGCGTTTTTTCACCGCTTAATATTGGTAAGTGGTACGAATGAGCGAATAAATGGTTTCCATTTGGAATAGAAAATAGCGGTTAAAAGGAAAGTTGCATGGATCAGTCAACAACAGTACTTGATATTGATTTTGGAATGTCACAACTCAGTGGAAATAAAAAGCTATTGTTCACGCTACTGGGTAAGTTTACGGATGAATATCGTTCTCTTGATGCTGACATACAAGCGCATGTTGCAAAAGGTGACTTCGATGAAGCCTATTCACTTACTCACACCTTAAAGGGCGTGACGGGCAATTTGGGCATGTTTGCTCTGCACAATGTCAGTAAGCCAGTGGAGAGTGCCTTTAGAAACGATAAACGAATTGCCGATGAATACCCCGCTTTTGTTACTGTGCTTAATGAGACGATTGCTGCAGTAGACACGCTTATACAAGAACCTGCGCCTAGTGTCGTAGCGCCGGCTAACGGCGCAGTGGCTGAGCGAGCACGTAAACAATTAATGGCTGCACTGAAGGCCAGCGAATTTATTGCCGAAGAAAAGCTAGATGAGTGGTTAGATGCCCTTGCTCTGCCCGAGGATAAGCGAACTGCCATTGTTGATGCCGTTGACGAACTTGACTACGAAGAAGCCATTTCAGAGTTAGAAAATAGCTAGTGCAACCCATACCTATTCTTTTTGAAGACGCAAACTTACTTGTAGTAAATAAGCCTGTTGGCGTTGCGATGCACGACGCCCTAGACAGCAAGCTAGGTGCCCCGAAAGATAACGCGCTAGCTATCGAGCATGAAGACACCGACAAAAATGCTGCACAAAAAGAAAGCTCAGCTTGCAAAGGCGAAGATACGCTGCGTACTGATGGTATTGTCACCCAGCTTAAAAAGCAGCTTAGCTTTAGCGAACTGCATTTATGCCACCGGTTAGATACGGGAACATCGGGCTGCTTGTGTTTGGCGAAGAATGCAAAAACAGCGGCTGAAATTGGCGAGCTGTTTTCTTCACGACGCATCGGTAAATTTTATTTGGCCTTAAGTGAACACAAGCCTAAGAAGAAACAAGGTGCAATCATCGGCGATATGAAAAACCGTCGTGGCGGTCAGCGCATCTTGTTAAAGTCGCAGGAAAACCCCACTATTACCCAGTTCTTCAGCCATGCCGCTAAACCGGGCACACGAGGCTTTATTGTTAAACCCCATTCAGGCAAAACACACCAAATCCGCGTGGCATTAAAAAGTATTGGCGCCCCCATTTTAGGCGACAGTCTATACGGTGGTGCGCCCTCCGACAGACTTTACCTTCACGCATGGCACTTGCGCCTGCCTTTATCTGCCGGAGAGCTTACCATCACTGCGCCTTTCGATACCGGTCGCGTGGTCAATGAATCAGAAGTACAGGCTTGGTATAGCGCTCTTCAACAGCCAGATAGCTACCCTTGGCCATCGCTGCCAGCCCGGTTTTCAACTCCCCCTATTGATAAATTAAACGTGTTAGGTTAACCGTGAAAAAGCTTCATATTGTTGGCGGTGGCGCTATTGGAAGCTTGGTTGCCGCTGGGGCACAGAAAAACGGTATTGGTAATGCCTGCTACCCGCGAAATATAGTCGCGATGCCAACTGAGGCTTTATGGCAAGATGGCGGTAGTACTATGCTTCAGCCGCCTTTTAACACACCAACGGTGCTAGATAACAGCGACGTATTGGTATTTCCTCTTAAGGTATATCAACTGCAACAAGCCATTACGCAGTGGCTTCCCTATCTTGAAAACACTCCAACTATTGTATTGCTTCACAATGGCATGGGTGGGCTTGAAACTGCACGCTCATTATTGCCTGATGACTACCCCATTCTACTTGCCACCACCAGCCACGGTGCGTTAAAAGAAACGACGTCGTCTGGAAAAATACAGGTCAGGCATACGGGGCTTGGCGCTACCCAAATTGGGCTAGCCAAAGCAACACGCAGATTACCAGCCACATTGTCTGCGTTGACCCTGACTTATCCACTACAGGCCAACGCAATAGCCCTATTAGAACGTGCACTGCCGCCTGTGCATTATCAAGCAAATATCCTTACCTCACTTTGGACAAAATTATCGATTAACGCCGTCATCAACCCACTAACGGCGCTAAATAATATGCAAAACAAACGCATTGCCGAGGCGGCGTTTGCCGAGACTCGCCACGCAATTTGCCATGAGTTTACTTCAGTGGCGAACGCCTATGGGTATGATTTCAACGAAGATGATGTGCATGAGAAAGTATTAGCCGTTGCTAAAGCAACCGGCGAAAACTATTCAAGTATGCATCAAGACGTGCTTTACGGCAGGCCGACAGAAATAGACGCCATTAATGGGTATATTGTGGAAATGGCAAAGAAAAAGGGTATCCCCGTTCCCGAGAACACCCTTTTGGTAGAGCGTGTTAAGGCGCTTCGCTTGTAAAAGAGCTAGCGCTTAAAAGCATTTGAGCTTAGAACACTAGTCTTTAAACGAAGAGCTGGCCTACTTATATAAAAGCTGGCCACGCGGCTCCTTTTTTCTATTACGCTTGCTCACCGGCTTCTTGCGCGTCTTTCGGCGCTTGAGGCTTCATATGTGGGAACAAGATAACGTCTTTGATAGTTGAGCTATCGGTAAATAGCATAGCTAGGCGGTCGATACCAATACCCTCACCCGCTGTTGGCGGTAAGCCGTACTCAAGTGCACGAATATAGTCATCGTCAAAGTGCATGGCTTCATCATCGCCCGCGTCTTTTTCTTCAACTTGCTTTGCAAAACGTTCAGCTTGGTCTTCTGGGTCGTTAAGCTCGCTAAAGCCGTTGGCTAATTCACGTCCGCCTACGAAGAACTCGAAACGGTCGGTAATGAACGGGTTGTTGTCATTACGACGTGCTAGCGGCGAT
>Ga0105227_100253_pt1 | contig 21284 bp, 20 predicted proteins | sample Virmet3734_803_FD_89585 | JGI IMG/M metagenome (GOLD analysis project Ga0105227, IMG submission 89585) | Marine viral communities from the Southern Atlantic ocean transect to study dissolved organic matter and carbon cycling - metaG 3734_803 | ecosystem: Environmental > Aquatic > Marine > Oceanic...
AGGGCAGATTAACAACTTGATTGAATTAGGGTTATTTAATGTCTTTATTCGTAAATTTCGAAGGAAATCTTAAAAAGGTCTTGCTGGGAGATTATCGCGTATGAGCCAACTAAGTGGCTCCCCGAGCCCTCCTTACTGGGAACTATTAACGTTCCAATGGTGGAATTTAAGCGTAAGTTGCCGCTGCAATTAAGAAAAGCCGCTTAACTGTATATTTTTTGAATAGTTCCCCCCTTACGAAAACTTGCCCTAACGCTGCGGTTTACGCTGCATGAAAATAGCAGTATGAAGCCAGACAAAAGCAAGTTTTTAGAGCCTCGTAAGGACATTACATTCAAATGTGATGTGTGTTTGCACATCTGGGATTCAGAGCCGGAAGAGGTAGTAGACGATGATAATTTGTCTCACCCGTATCGATATTTTTCTACGTGTCCGTCATGCCGGTCGCGGTCACAACAGATTTCGTGGCAACGAGGGCTTTTTAGTAGCTACGTAAAGTCGACCGGTCCTAAAACCCTCGAAGGCAAAGCCGCCTCTGCAGCTAACTTGGACGGCCACCCCACGCCAGAGGAAGCGCTAAGAACGCGATTTAATGCGTTGAAACATGGCGCAGCGGCAAAGCAAGCGCTCTATTTCCCTGCGAAGCCTGGCAAATATGATGCGTGTGAAACCTGCGACATCGATTTTGACTACTGCAGCCAGCAAGTGGCCTGCACGCGAAAAACAGAATTGTTTATGCGCCATCTGATCGCCATTGAAAGTCACGACCCGAAAATGTTGCGAGAGCACCAAGCAATGCAACAGGCTAACTTTGCATCGCTAATGGATGACATGTTAATAAGCGTCATTAGTAAAGGTGTAGTGCTAGAAACACCGGCATTTTCATTTGATAAAGACGGCGGCTTTCACCTTGCTCAGTACACTGATAGTGAAACTGGTAAGAAAACCACCATTATGGATACGAAAGCCAACCCTCTGCTTAAGCATATCTTCGACCTAATGAGCAAAAACAATCTTACGCTGGCTGACTTGGGTATGACGCAAAAAGTGCGTGATGAAAATGAAATTCAGATGGGCCGACTGCAGCAAGAAGGCAAAGATAAGCAGAGCCTTAACGACTTCCAAAATAAACAGCATGAATTACTTGATAGCTTGCGCGAAAAAATAGTGAATTCTCAGAATGCGCTTAGCCAAGATGAAATATTGCTAGAACATAAAAAAGCGAACGGCGATGGCTGAACGTGTAACAGCAAAAGAAAGGCAGCGCCTACAGCATTTAGCTGAAAAAGAAATAATGCGCTACAACGGCGACCATTCGTTGTGGCACAAGCACGTTCACGACATAACACTAGACCCAATGCAGGTACTTAAGTGTTATGAAATGGATAGGTACCCAAACACCATCGATAACAGTTGCCGGCGTACAGGTAAAACCGCAGTTAAAGAAATGTGGAATTTAAAATACCTTGCTACGAACCCCGACCAGGAACTGGGTATTGTCGCCCCGAAAGAAGCGCAGAGCTTAGTTAACTTAAATTACCACCTTGATGCAATTCGCCGTTCAGACATTCTCAGTAATTTTGTTGAATACCGGAATGGCCGAAAGCAAATGAGCGATACGTATTTTCGTTTTTGCAACAGAAGTATTGCCCGCGGCTACGGTATCTTTTCACAAATTGACGGTGGCGATTTAACACTTGCGTCGATAGAAGAGGTGGACGACCTCGACCAAGAGCGTTTGAATTCCCGTTTTTTACTAACCATGGGTTCGACCAGGCGCTTAGGTGCAGACGAAAACGCCAAGAACGAACCGATTATAAGAATAACGGGGGTATTTAAAGGGGCTTCCGTCCTTTCAAGCTTACTAGAAACCAAGAAGTATCACTTACTGCCGACGGTTGATTGTCACTTAGGTGTAGAGCTTGGGATTTTAAACGGTAAGTTTATCGACGACATGAAAGTGCAGCTTTCTCCTGAAGAGTATATTCGCCAGCTGCTGTGCATTAATACCAGTTCTACCAACTTAATTTGGGAAAAGTACATTCGTGCAGCCATTCAGATGGGCGCGAAAACCAATATCGAAATGGTTATTCCCGAGCCTGGTACCAGATATAGAAAACGCGGTTTATTAAGTTTTGGCTACGATGCTGCAGGCCATGGTGAGAGCGCTACGGCATCAAAGCATGCCTTTATTGTTACAGAGCAAGTGGGTAACTATGTCGTGTTTGTGTTTGCGAAAACATGGGCCGCAGGTACCGACGATTCGGTTGTTAAAAACGACTTGCTTGCGTTCTGGCGTTACTTTCGCCCCGACTACGCCATAGGCGATGCTTACGGCTTAGGTATGCTTACCCAGTTAAACCACGATCTTTACTATGAAGGCCTCACGCCAGTAGATATTAGGGCGATTAATGATGGTGAGTCGAATGCTTCAGCATGGAATGATTGGGCCTTTGCACCTTTGCGTTTTGAGGGCTCAATAAAACACAGTATGGCGCAAGCATTAAGAGGGGTTTTCCACCACGGCCACGCCGTTATTCCTTACGTCGAACATTTAGAACCGTCGGGCTTAGATATCGATAGTTTAGCTATTTCAGATATGAAGACGTTTATTAAGCAACTGTCGAATATCAAGCCAGAAGAAACCAGTAAGAGTTATTCAAGTTACGTAATGGTGCTAAAGAAAATAGGCGATGATTTATTTGACGCTGCTATGGCGTCTGTGTGGGCGCTTGCTACACGAGGCCAGCCAAAACCGAATACAGCCGTAATGTCATCTTCCCGAAGTCGCGAAGAGTTGCTAGGCACCACCATTTTATTACCAGGGGTATAGTGAGTATGGGAATTATATCAACAATTAACCGAGCGCTTGGCCGCCATACTTCAACTGTAGATACAGTCAGTAAAAGTGAAGCCGCCCAGCACAAAAATACCACGCGTGGCGGTACCACGGTTAATACTGAAAATTACGTAAGACGGTTATACAACGAACTGTATGTTTCCCCCGACTATAAAGCGTCTGTGCACAACATCAGAGAAATGGATCGAACTGACCCCCGTGTTAAACGCATCCATAGACGCATGGCCCGAGATGCAACAAAGAACGGTATTCGTCTGCAGTGGAATGGAAAAGAAAGCGACCGTATTAGCCGGCTATTCAAGGTATGGGTTGCCCGTCTTGGTCTTAATAACCCTGAAAAACTTCGTTCTGATGCTCGAGGCACAGTCATGGAAGGTGCACTTGCAATGCAATGGGTTGTGAACGACCAGCGAAACATGGTATCCGGCCTTCGCATGCCAGCAGAAACCATTCTTGCTGATACCCTGCCCACAGGCCAACTTAAAAACATCGCCGCGGCGTATAAACAACTAGACCCCGTTGGCGGGTACCAAATTATTGCTGAGTTTGCTTTTTGGCAGCTATCTGTCGCAAGGCTTGACCCCGACAACTACGACGATTTTGGTTGTAATGGTCGCCCTTATTTAGATGCCACACGAAAAACGTGGAAGCAGCTGCAAATGACGGAAGACGATTTAGTAATTCGCAGACGAACACGCGCCCCCCAGCGCTTTAGCCACGTTCTTGATGGCGCCACAAAGGGAGAGCTTCAGGAGTATAAAAACGGCATCGAAAACGAAAAGGGTTTAATGACCACAGATTTCTATTCAAACAAAAAGGGTGGAGTAACTGGGGTTAATGGCGATGCCAACCTAGACCAAATTAACGATGTTGTGCATTTACTCGACACATTCTTTAGCGGCGCCCCTGCACCAAAAGGTTTGTTCGGATACGCAGACGGATTAAATCGCGACATTCTAGAAGACATCAAAAAAGACTATTTTGAAGAAGTTGAAGATTTACAGGATGTACTTTCACAAGTTTACTTTGAAGGCTTTCGCCTACAGCTGCTGTTAGCCGGCATTAATCCCGACTCTTATAACTTCAATGTCCAGTTTACCGAGCGCAAAACAGAAACACGTAATCAGAAAGCAGACTTGGCGCTTAAGTATCAAGCGCTGGGTGTACCAGACTCATTAGTATGGGAAACGGCAGGCTTCGAACCTGCTTACGTTATGGATAAAATTAAAGACCAGAAATCAAGTGGTGATCCTTATCCTGGCGAACAAGACGATGATGACGGTACGCCCACTAACGACAGCCCAAAACCTCGTGTTAAAGTTACACCAGGTAATGAGCCTAAAGGTGAGTCTGCAACCTATGTCCGAAACGCTTAAACCCATTGGTGATAATTTAGTTGTTACTGATGAAAAACCGGAAAATTCGTCGTCTGTCTTAGATGTTATTGACAGTCGCCCGTCAAACCAAGCCACTGTATTAGCTGTTGGCGAAGGCCGCGTGCTGAAAAATGGTAAAAGGGCGCCGATGATAGTTAAGGTAGGGGATAGAGTTTTACTAGGTAGGTATGCTGGCTTTAGGTATGAACTTGCTGATACCACGGTACGCCTGCTTTCTATTGATGATGTACAAGCCATATTATGAGTGAGTGATCATGAGTGAATTATCCCGCAAGAAGGTAATAATCAAACGGGCCCAGGCACTGGCGTTAAAAGAGTACTTCGCCCTCGATTTAAACACGCTAGCTGAATTACAAGGTTATTACGAGAGCAGCTTAGAAGAGGTAGTAACCATCTTACTCTTCTATTCCGACACCATAGGCATTATTCGCCTTCAGCAGCTTTCGGCGTTACGCACTGATATAGAACGTGCTTTAAATAACCTTTCCCGCCTTCAATCCGAGCTGTTAAATAACAGCCTTTCAGAAGCGGCCAAAATTGGCGTAAAACCATTTTTATCACAAGCAGCTGCTGAATCTGCGCTAGATATTGCTCAGCGAACCACACGTTTTGTTAAACAGTTCACCGGGGAAGACGGCTTACAATTATCTGACCGACTTTGGATAATTAACGACAATAACAAGAACAAAATATTAAGAGCAATAAACAGCGCAGTTATTCAAGGGCACTCAGCCAGTGAAGCGGCAGCCAGTTTAGTAGCCAATAACGAAGCACCACCCCGAGATATTCAAAACAAGGTAAAAAACGCCTCAGCCGATAAAATAGGTAAGGTGCTTAAAGCACAGGGTAAGGATGACGATGCAGCGTATTGGCAGGCGAGGCGGCTATTTAGAACCGAAATCAACCGTGCCCATGGTATGGCGTATCAAAATAGCCTGGCAGATGATGACGACATTATAGGTACACGCTTTATGCTAAGCCCTAATCATCCACGGGTAGATATTTGCGACATGCATGCCAGCGTAAACCGTTACGGTTTAGGGAAAGGTGTTTATCCAAAGGGAAAAAACCCGTGGCCGGCTCACCCGAATACGCTCAGCTACGTTGAAGCTGTATTTGAAGATGAAGTTACCGATGAAGACCGAGCAACAAAACAAGACCGCATTGAATGGCTAAGTAATCAACCAGGTAATATGCGCATTGGTGTACTGGGTGTTTATAAGAACAACTTGCTGCAAAATGACCTGTTAAAAGAAACCATGATCCGGTCGAAAGTGAAGACCTTGAAAAAACGTTTTGGTTAAGTTAACTTCAGTATATGCATCCAGAGTGCCGTGCACTTGTGTAATCCGAAGCTACATTGTTGTGAATGTGGTTAGGTAGGCGCGTATAAAGTGTTCACTTATAGCACAACCTGTAAGTGACCTCGTTCATAGGTAAACTGTTCCACCTGTCCCCAATAAGTACCGCCGCAAGGTATTGCGTGGACGCCGGACGAAAGTAACCGGCCTCGTATTTTTGCCCTAACGCTGCGTTTTCTACACTGCCACACTCAAACTAGGTTAATAATAGTTGAGTGTGGACATGCCCCAACACAACCGAAAAATCCAATTGGAAGCACCTACTCATACGAAGACGGTGCGCTTTCTTGCCTCTGCAGTTTCGGTGGATGCCGAACAGAAGACCTCAGTGGTTACCATTACCCGCACGGGTAAATTCTATGACCCTCGCTACGGCCACTTTGAAATAAGTACCACTATGCTGCAAAGCATGGTGAACAACTTTAATAAAGGTGTTTATGGTCAGGACATTTTCATAGATAAAGCCCATAACCCAACTGATGGTGCAGCCGGCACAATTACACGCTTATTCCTGGATGGGAACAAACTGCGTGGTGAAGTGGCGTGGACGCCTTTCGGTCAAGAACTGATTGAAAAGAAAGGTTATCGCTACTTGTCAGCGGAATTTATTGAAAATTTCGTCAGCAACGAAGAGCCCCATACCGAATTTGGCCCCACGCTATTGGCGGCTGGCTTGGTGGTTCGACCCTGTATTAAAAATCTAGACCGTGTAGAGCTATCTGAAAGTGAAAGCTTTGATGGCATACAGCTAATTTCAAATCAGCTGGCGGTTACACTATCTGAGGAATTAAACGTGGAAAAACTAATTAAGTTGTTTAAAGAAGCGCTTGCGAATAAAAAGCTAAGCGAAGCGGCCATTGCAAAATGGGTGGAGACTGCCAAAAAAGTACTTGAAGGCATTTCTGATGAAACCCAACAAAAAACGCTAATGGCAAGTTTGCAAGATACAGCATTAGCACTTGCTGAATCTGCACCAGAGACTGTCCCTAACGTTACGGTTAATACGTCTACTGGCTTAACGGAAGAGGCTGTAAAGTCACTGTACGAAAAGCTAGAAGCCGATAAAGCTAAAGCACAGTCTGACGCTCAAACCAAGCGCGACGCAAATGTTAAGTTGTTTACTGAACAGGTAAATGGCAACGAAGGTCTTTCTGATGGCGTAAAAGCGAAGCTGCTTACATCGGCTGATCTTATTACTGCAGATATGACAGAAGGCCAAGTAAAAGCACTGGCAACACAGCAAATTGTGCTGGGTGAAGAGCTAGAAGCGCAAACCAAACTGGCAGGTATGGGTTTTCAGGGCGGCAATGGCCCCATGGGCTCTGTTGTACTGGCGTCTGGTCACAATGCTAATGCAATGAAACTTGCTGAAGATGTGCGTAAGCAACTTAAGCAAACGTCGTCATTCTCAAACGGCTCAATTCGCCTATCTGAAACGGTTGACCCGTTTGTAGATAAAGTACTTACTTTGTTCGATGGTCAGTATAACCAGCAGTTGAACCGCGAATACAAAGTATTAAACGGTGAAGAAGGCAGTATTTCTGATGCAGCGCTACCTTATGCTTTCCGTCGTGAAGTAATTCGTGAAGCTCTGCACGACATGAATATTCTTCAGCTGGTAGCAGCCGAGACAGACCCGGGTGCACAATCAACCACGCAAATTCCGTATGAAGAGCGTAAACCGTTTAAAGGCCGTAACGATGGCTTAGTGTTTGAACGCGGTGGCATTCCGAAAGCAGGTGTTCAAACTCGCTTCGATATGGCATACGTAAACGCAATGAAAATCGCGTTCAACGTGTCTAATGAATTAATGCACTTTACTCGCGTAAGCGGTATTAACTGGGATGCATGGGGCCGTCATGTGGCGTCTTGTTCACGTATTTTACGTGAAATTGTAGTACGTCGCCTAGCTAACGAAATGCTACGTATTTCTGACAGCCTAGCGGCGGTTGAAGTCATTGCAGAGGATATTGCTTCACAGCTTGATGGTTCAAACACAGTAGTGAAAACCAGTGCGTTCCCTGTTGTTCGTCCACACCAGGTGTTTGACCTTCAAGGCAATACCGTTGGCAATACGTCGAACCCAATTACTATCATGTTCGGTTCTACGGAAATTTTACCGTTTGATGGCACGGGTAACCAAGCCTCTGGTACGTATTACGTATTGGCTAACTGTAACTTGGGTTACATTCAGTTTGTTGATGAAGCCGGTGAAGTGGTTACACCTAACGAGGCAAGCGCAACAATTACATACTCTCGTGCAACGAACGTGGCAAAGTTCGACATTGACCTGCCAACAGACACTAAGCTTGAGCAGCACTTAAACGGCTTGCTACGTAAGATTGGTAACCGTAAAGCGGTAATGAAAGACGACCGCTTCCAAGCGCCTAACTTCCTGCTTATGAGCAACACGCTTAACGACATGTGTACCAACGCAGACCAATTCATTGTTAGCCTAAAGCGTGACGGTAGCGACACGAACGGTATGGGTGATTTGGCCGCCATTAAAGCAATGCCAGCATGGTCTACGAATGCGCCAGGCATCGACTTAGGTGACGAACGTATCCTTATGGGCCAACGTGGTACTACACACTATCGTGTAGCAAAAGCGTTTTCTATGAGCGAAATGCAAGAAGGTCGCGACCCTGAGACGGGTGAAATGAACGGTACCAAAGAAGCCTACGGTGAAGAATACAACGCTATTCATACGCCTAAGCCATTGGCCGACCGTTATACCTCGGTCGTTGTGTACTCAGGCACTGGCCGCTAAGCCAGTCATGTAACCCCAGAAAGGGCAGGCCACATTGCCTGCCCTTTTTATTAACTGGCTAAAAGGTAAAGACCATGAAATTCAAAAAAGCGATTTCCAATACCACTGCAACAATTATGTTTGTAGCTGGTAAAATGATTCAACCAGGTGAAACACGTATCATTGAAGTGCCAACGCAATCAGCATCTAGCCAAGTTGCTGCTTCGTCCTTTAACGCGAAAGCGGTATTAGCAACGACCGTTACGAAGCTAAAAGAGCAGCTAGAAACGTTCAGCCAAGACCAACTACAGCAATTAAGTGCTGAAGAAGAGCAAGGGCAGAATAGAAAAGGTGCAATAGATGCTATTTCAGATGAAATTCAAAAACGTGAATATGATAGCGACCTCTCAGAATTTGCCTTAGCACTTTCTGCAGTTGAAGACCTAGATTCATTGCTGCTGGAAGTGTCTGAAGACGAAGCCAAAGTAGCAATGGTGAACGAAGAAATGGCGAAACGGGCAGAGCAACAAAAGAATGTCAATCAATAAAGCTGATCTTATCGCTAGCCTATTAGTTTCAGTATCAAGCAGTACTAAGCTGCTTGATACTGAGGACACCATAGTCACTAGCACCATTGTAGATAACGCGTTAGACGCGCTTTCTCGCTTAGCGCCGGCCACGGGTATCGATACCATTTCTCTGCAATCGGGTGTGCAGGTTTATGCTGCGCCTGACAATATTTGGGCTTACAAAGAAACCACATGGGGTATAGAACAAAGTGTACGCCCCTGGGAGCCTGGTTATATTACACGTCTGCCTGATGTGACGTACAACGAGGGGAATATTTACTTTAGCTTTGCGCCTACCAGTTCAATGATTGGTAACTTAGGCAGCCGGTTTACCTATTTCTATTATGCGCGGTACCAAGTGAACGATGGCGTCATTGAAATAGAGCCACGCAAACAATCACTTCTTCTTTTGCTTTGTCAGATGGAAGTCATGAAGTTGTTAGTACTGCGAGAGCCTGGTACCCAAGTTACTACCAAAGGGAATGCAGGCAAGATTCAGTATGGCAGCCCCAAATTAGCGTTTGAAGCGTTTCAAGAGGAAGCTGGCCGTATAGCTGAAACGCTATGAACGAAATCATTCTAGACCTTAATACTCGCGCTCTAATCAACTATTTAGAGCGCAGTGTTAACGCCATCGATGGAACTACCGCAAAATTACTTCGCCGGTTATCGCAAGAAGGTGTAAATAAAGCCAAGGCAAGTACACCAAAAGCTGAGAGCACCCTAACCAATTCAATTCGCGCTAAGCAACAATCACCCAGCTACCACCAAGTTGTGGCTGGTGTGCACTATGCCAGATACGTAGAAGAAGGAACCGGCAAAGGGGGCTGGGTTCCTGACCAAACTATGCTCGACTGGATGAACGTTAAAGGCATAACCCCAGATAACGAAGACATGAGCATGGAAGACCTGATGTACGTTATTCAAAAGAAGATATTCAATCAAGGCACCCCAGCGCAGCCGTTTATGAAGCCAGCGCTTGAACATATCAAAGCGAAAGCGCCAAGCCTTGCGTTGACCTACTTTAAATCTGCATTAGAGGTTAAAACAAAATGACCCCCGAACAGCGGCTTAACTCAGTTAAAGATAACCTTAAGCAATTAGTGGGCATTCACCATGTCACACGAAATTACAGCGATTTAGACACCGAAATGGACAAGCACGAACGCATTTATGCCGTATTGTCCTCTGGCTTTCCGCAGTTCGGTAGCTTGTACGACACCGAAGACGAAGTGCATAACTTTATGATAGTGGCGCAGCAGCTGGTGAACGAGAACACCACGGGCGAGGTAAAAGAAGCCATTGAATTTTCTATGCTCGAGGTAATTAAAGAATTAGTTGCCCAAGATGGTGAAGCAAACGCACCGCTTAACCTTGAACTGGTCAGCGCCAGAACCTCGCGCCAGATGGATCCTATCCACGCTTGGGTTCTCTTCGAACTGCGCTTTAACGACCTTTAAATTCCTATTTACCTACTGTCGCGCTGTGTTACGCTTACTACGTCGGGAGGGTGGTGAATACAATACCCTTTGGGAAATAAGCTACGCCGTTCCTTGTTGCGGTTTCGAACCTCCTGACATCTTAAAACTATTGCGTTCTTAAAACAAAAAGCGCAATAGTTGACAACGCCACACACTCGCGCTAGTCTTACTGTCAGGTGTAGAAACCTTTCAAACAGCGGAACCCCGCCCCGACAGTATGCGGTTTTTTTGTGCCTGCTATTTATGGCTCAATGCGTTATCCTTACTACGTCGGGAGGGCGGTGAATACAATACCCTTTTAGGGGAATAAACCCACCTGTCTGTTTGCAGGTTTCTAACCTCCTGACCCCCAAGTCTGAATTTAGAAAATATCAAACAGGAGTCGTTTATGACTTATCTACAAAGTAATACCCTCGACAGCCTTGCTGCCTTTCAATGGGGCGATATCGCCTTATCTCAAACACTAATGATTGACAATGTACCCTATGCAACAGGTACTTCGATTGCCGAATGGCTGGGTTATGTAGACCCAAGAGCAGCCATTTCGAAGCTGGTAACCCGCAATGAGTACATTAAGAACTACTCAGTTGCTACCACGCTGGTAGCAACTGACGGTAAGAGTTACCAGAAAATTGTCTATCACCCCATCGGTTTTTTGTTGATCGTCATGGAATCGGCTCAGCCAAAAGCGAAAGCCATGAAAGAAGCAGTGGCGCATTTTGTGTTCCACTATTCAGAGGCCACACGCAAACGTGCCGATATGACCACGTCACAAATTCTGGCCATTTCCAAAACCATTGTGTCTATTGCCTCGCAGTTGGCCAGCACTAAAAATGCCATGGTGTATAAAGTGCTGGAAGCACGGCTTTTACACTTAAGCGACTTAATTGGCGATATGCAGCCAGACTTAAGCCTGCTAACCAAAAAGCCCGACCAGCTAGCGCTTGAGGTGTAACATGGCTAGAGACAACCGCTACCAAACGGCTTTTGAACTACAAGAGTATTTGTTGGGTTTGCAAAGCCTGTTCGAAAATATGAACGACGGCCCCGTTGAACACCTACAAGCCTTTCAAATGGTGCAGCTGTTAAAGCCTGCCACCGAAAAGATAACGGCACTAGTTCGTGCAGAACGCTAAGCCCACCACATTAAACAAGCCCCTCAACACGAGGGGTTTTCTTTAACTTTTGCCCTAACGCTGCGCCCCCCTCATTGCGACACTGAGCACTACAGAAAAAAGGGGGCGACCATGCCTATTACAGTAACCAATTCATCTACGAAGCCAGTGCGAAGCGCCGGCATTAACTTCGCACCAGGTGTAAACACTTTTGAAGACGGTGAGCTTTCCAGTGCCCAACTAGCCCAATTAGCGCCAGTTAAGGCGCTAAGTACAAAGCACACCGCAAAGCAGGCACCTGTCGCTAAAACAGCAAAGGAGCCTAAGCAATGAGTGCTAAGTATCAAAAGTATAAGGTGAAACGCCTTCTGCTCACCATGGCAGTGTTTAACGCTGCAGCGAATCCAGCCCTAGTCATTGGTGAGGATTATATTGCGGCAGGTGAAACGCCGAAGCACATCCAAACCAAAAACGCCGAGCTTTCGCTAGAAATTGAAACGTTAGACCGTGAACTGGACGATGCAACGTTAGGTTATAAGCCCCAAATGCTAGTGGGTCAGCATTTTACTATTTCAACTGAAGTAGAAATTGCGGGTTCCGGTACGGCTGGTACTGCCCCCGTTTACAACGATTTAATTAAAATTGGCGCGTTTTCAGAAACCGTGAATGCTGGCACTGATGTGCAGCTTGAACAGCTAGATGATGATAGTTGGCCGGATGCGACTATTTATTTCTACCACGCTGGCCGAAACCACAAAGTATTGGGAGCTCAGGCTAATGTAAGTGTTGCTGTTGCCAACGGTGCACTGCCTACCTACACCCTAACCATTACCGGTACCTACGGCGGTGTATTAGAAGCGGCCATGCCAACCCCAACCTTTAGCCAAATTAAGCCTGTAAAAGTAGGTAACCAATACACCACATTCACTTTAGATGGCAGTGAATATGCGCTTATTAATTACTCTTCTGACCAAAACAACGAAGTGAATTACACCGACTTACCTGGTTATGAAGGCGTGAGCATTGATGACATTGCGCCAGAAGGTGAAATTGAAATTCTTGTGCCGGCGCACAGTGACTTCGACCCGTTCGCCATTGTAAACAGCGAGGCCGACGTATACCTACCTTTCTCACTTCAGCACGGTACCACAGCAGGCAATATCGTTACCTTTTCCAACCCCCAGCTACAAATTTTAGGTGTGGGCTACGGTGAATTTGAAGGTAAACGTACGTTTGTGATGCCGTATGGCGCCATTGGTAAAAACAAAATTACGGTGAGCTAATGAGACTACAAATTAAACGCAAAGAAACAGTGGTTTGGCCTGTACTGGTCAATGTTCCCACTGATGGCGGCAAGCTAGAAGAACACGCATTTTTTGCCCGGTTTAAGCGTGTTTCAGAACGCGAATTTGAAGAGTTACTTAATAAAGGACAAACCGCGTTTCTCTCTTTTGTATTACTTGACGCAGGTGAAGAAGAGAAGAGTTTAGACGTACTCACGGATGACGATAAAGCTGAGCTTTTATCCAGTACCAACTACCGCGTAGGGCTGTATAACGCGTACTTAAAAATGGATGCGGGTGTAGCGGAAAAAAACTCCTAGAGGCCGCCCAGGCATGGGTTGGCCCTAGCGTCTCAAGTAAAGATAAGGACGAATACATAACGCAGTTACGTGAGGGCTACGGATTGGCCCAGTCTCAGATTAATGCGCTTCTTGAAGACGATGAAGAGTTTCAAGACCGCGAGTTAGAACTGCTTCCAGAAAATATAACCGCGTTTTACTGGTTTTTGGATGTGGACGATTTATGGATTTACACGCAAGGGATACGTGTTGCGTTAGATGTTTCTGCAGTACTGGCCGACGCGACCGCAAGCGAACGTAAGTACACCAAGCAGGACTATCAAAAGCTACGAATCCTTAGCCGGCATGTAGTATCAATTTTAAGCGAGCGAGCCAGTGAGCAAAAGTGACCTAGACATTATGATTAACCTCTTAGCGAATACCAAGGGTATGCGAAAAGAGTATCAACAGGCCATTGCTCAGCAGGTTGCACTTAACCGTGAACTGACTCGCGGTACCTCAGAAAGCACCAAGCAAGCGGGGAGTTTTACCGCCCTTGAAGCTGTTGTAGGTAAGCTTGATAACCATCTTAAGGAATTAGTGAGCCAGCAGGCTGCACTTAACAAGGAAGTTAACCTTTCTAAACAGACCAGCACCGCTGCCCGTGATGGTTTAGCGCGATACGATAAAACATTAGATTCGTTACAGCGTGAAATTCAACAAGTCATCGCCAGTCAATCTGCGCTATCACGCAGCTTACGTACTACCGATACATCGGCCGCTGCCGCTTCGCGAAATATTCAACAATTAGAGGTACAGGCCAGAGGGTTAAGCACCACTATGAGGCCTCTTGCCGGCTACTTGGCTGCTACGTTCGGCGTACTAGGCACTGTAAATGCTGCCCGAGATATCAAAGATACACTTGCTGAGTATCAGCAGTTTAGTACGCGCCTTCGCTTTTTGAGTGAAGATACCGCCGACTATGGCCGTTCTATGGCGTTTTTAACGCAGCTGGCCGATGAACACGGCAAGTCAGTGTTAGTCATGGGGGAAAGCTACGCCAGCCTCGCTGCACTGCGCAAAGGCGACATTATTAATCAACAGCAGCAATACCAGTTGATGACAGGGCTAAGTAATGCCCAAAGCGCACTGGGCGTAAGCACCGACAAGCTGGGTAACCTAATGTATGGTTTGGGGCAAGCACTTTCACAGCCTACAGTCCAAACCGCTGAATTTAACCAGGTAATGGAGCCTATGCCTGGTTTAATGCAAGCCATTACCAAAGCCGCTGGCCTGCAAGGTAAAACTTACCGTGACCTGGTGCTCGAAGGCAAAGTGACCAGCGCCATGTTTCGTGATGATCTTATTAAAGCGTTAGATGAATACGACGGCGCCGCGAAAGCCAACATAGATAACATCACAGCACAAGAAAATGCCTTAGAGAATCTACGCATACAAACCGTTGCAGCCTTTGAAGAGCCCATTAGCAATGTGTATGGCGAGCTACTAGAAACCACAGGTGAAGTACTTACATTTGTGCGTGACAATGCACAAACCCTGACGACTGCAATTGAAACTCTAACCGCCGTAGCACTAGTACGCGGTGCAGCTGCTGTAAGCAATTACAGTATTAGTTTAGGTAAAAAAGCCGTTGCCCAGCAAACAGCGACCGCGGCCACATTGGCCGCCGCTAAAAAGCAGCACGAATATAATTTATCTTTGCAATTGGCCGCTAAGCGCTCACTGGAAGTCGCCAGCAACGATACATTAAGGGCGGGCGCATTAACTCGCCTAGCAACGGCAAACCAAGCTGTATTGGCTAGCCAAAAGGCGGTAAATATAGCTACTGCTCAGTATTCTGTTGTAGGCCGTGCCGCCACTACGGTTGCCCGTGGGTTGTGGGCAGCGATTGGAGGTATTCCAGGCGTATTACTTTTAGGAAGTTATGCTTTGTATGAATGGGCTACCGCCGCCGACGAAGCAACTACTAAAACAGAAGTCTTGAAAGGGGAAAGTTTCAAGTTAATGACTGAAATCAGTAAATTAATTGCGGAATACAAAAGCCTAAACCAAGCTGGTAAGGCGTTGCGACTAGATGATCTCACTCAAAAAGAATATCTAGCTAGAGAACGACTGATTGCCTTAACAAAAAAATTGAGAGAGGAAGAAGAGAAAACTGACAATCTTAGGCGTAAAAGAGCAAACCCACTTGTGGGGCAGTTAGAAGAAGAAATCAAAGAAGTTGAAAAGCTTCTAAACAATTTAAGTAAAAAAAGAGCTGCATTGTTTGAAGAAGGGCTTCCTCAAGACGGCTGGCAAGCACCAACTACACAAAATACTATTGGTTCTGAAACCCAAGAGCTTATCGACAAACTAGAACGCCAGCGCATTCTTTACGGTGCTGTAGGTGAAGCTGCCCGTATTGCCTATGAAACAACAAAGGGCTCCCTTAAAGATTTATCCGATGAAGAAAAACAGGCATTAGTGGCCGCCGCCGAACGCTTAGATGCACATAAGCAAGATATCGATGCAAGAACAAAACAAAAAGAAGCCGTTAAAAATCTTGAAGAAGAAGTGAACAAGCTGATAGCGAAACAGCATGAAGAGTTGACGCTGTATGGTGACACGAGCAATGAAGCCCAGCTGCGTTACGATATCGAATTTGGCGCGTTGAGAAATGTAAACGACGAGCTTAAGAAAAAACTGCTATTACAAGCCCAAGAGTTAGATAACCTAGCGGCGGCCAAGGCGTTACAAACGCGAGTGGAAAGTATCGCTACAGCGGTAATGACGCCAACCCAGCGAGAAAACAACACGCATAAAAACAATATCACCGACTTAGAAACCTATCGAGATAGTTTACCTCAGAGCGACTTAGCCAAGCGTCAAGAAATTAACCAGCTTATTGAAGCGGAACAACGCCGACACTCAAATGCCATACTGGAAATTCAAAAAGGGGCTAAATCTGAATTTGACGCCATGTGGTCAGATACCTTTGACCGCTTTGCATCTGGTGTGGGCTCGGCAACAGCTGAAGCCCTCTTTGAAAGTGAAAATTTAGGGGATGGATTAAAAACAGTATTCCTTAGCATGGGGCAACAAATTGTCGCTACGTTGGTTGAAATAGGCGTGAAGCGCTTAGCCCTAGCCGCTATTAACTCAACGGCGGCAACAACTGAGTCTACGACAGCGTCAGCGGCCGCCGTAGGCAGTGCCGCTGCGATAACCGGCGCAATGGGGCCGGCGGCAGCTGCCACTACATTGGCAACGGGGGGTGCCAACGGTGTGGGTTCCCTCGCCACAATCGCCGCTGTTGGCGCAGCTATAGCGGCTATGTTCGCTGGATTCTTCGATAAGGGCGGGAATATCCCCTCGGGCAAGTTCGGTATTGCCGGCGAGTACGGCCCCGAGCTTATCAAGGGCCCCGCCACCGTAACCAGTCGAGTCGATACAGCAAAAATAATGAATCAGCGGGCGGCAAATGAAAGCGGTCACCAGTCATTGGTTATTCAAGACAACAGCACATGGAATGTGTCGGGCGGCGATTCAGATGAAGTTATCACTAAATTAACCCCTCTACTTAAACAGCAACAGAAAGACACGCTTGCGAAAGCTGGTATGCAACTTAAGCAACGTAAGGGGCCAGTCTACGACGGCTATAGGATGGCACGATGAGTTTACCTATTTTCCCGCGACATATATTGCCCAGTAGCCTGCAGTTTAAAATTATTCCGAACAGCGTGGTTAACACGGGGCCTACACGTGTATCTGAAGTGTGGAATCGTCCTGGCGCATATTGGGTGTTTTCCGGTACCTGGTCACGAGTGAGATACACAGAAGGTAGGGCATTAAGTAATTTCATTGATGCGCTAGACGGCAGCGCCGGCGAATTCATGATGTGGGATTCTACGCATACACAGCTAGGCGATTGGAACGGCACTATTGTTGTGGACGGTTCAACCCAAAGCGGCACAGCACTAACGATACGTGGGGCAGTTCCTAACACGCTTATTGCGCCAGCTGGTGACCGCTTTCAGTTAGACAGCTATTTGTACAAGTTAGTTGAAGATGCTGTAGCAGACCAGGACGGCGAATGTACGCTACGTTTTCGCCCGCAATTGTTTACGGTACCCACCGACGGAACCGCCCTTGTCGTCAATGATCCTATGAACAAAATGATGTTGCCCGACAATCAACAGGGGTTAAGTTTTGCCAATCGTAAATTGGTATTGACGGATTTCAGCATTAACGGATTTACGAGTATTCGCCCATGAGACACGTGGCACCTGAAATAGAAGCCGGCTTAGCCAACGACAACAGAATGGCCGTTATCATGGGCGAACTGACGTGGCCGACAGGCACGGCGCGTTTTCATAATGGAATGGGCACCTTGATATGGGACGGTGAAAATTATTACGGTCTCGGTGGGGTAGGCAGTATTGATGTTATTAAAGAAGGCGACGCGCCAACCATTAAACTGAATATCTCAACCAGCGACACCAACCTAGTGGCTGAAGCCTTACGAGACGATGCAGCGGGCGGTGATGTCCGTTTATATTTGTGCGTATTTAATGAAAATCAGCAGCTGACAGCCCGACAACTCATGTACGCCGGCTTAATAAATAAAACCCCGGTGCGCTATAGCGATGCAGTCACAATATCGGTGGATGTCAATAGCTACGCCCACCGATGGAACCAACCCAAACGTTATACAACGTATAGTTCAGCCAGCCAGCGTGCCGTTTACCCTGACGATAGCTTTTTTGATGATGTGGAAGCCGTAGCAAAGGGACCATTGAGCAGTTACAGCGGAAGTAATTCAGTCTCGGGCGGCAAAAATTATAAGTACCCAAGGAACCCGTAATGAAACGATACAGCGACTGGACAACCCGCTTAACACAGTTCATTCAAAGCAGAAAGCACACATCGTTTGAGTGGGGGGAAAACGATTGTTGCCTGTTTGCCGCTGATGCGGTGATAGCGATAGCCGGCCACGATTATGCAGAGCAGTTTAGACAGCAGTACACCAATGAAATGGGGGCGCTTCGAGCGCTGAAACGAGCGGGCTATACGTCTATTGATGAAGCGCTAACAGGCTTGCTGGGCGCACCATCACCACGGCTTTCCGTGCGTCGGGGCGATGTGGTTTTGATAGAACACAATGGGCAAGACACAGCCGGCATTATGTTTGGTGATGTTGTGGTACCAGGTGAATCGCAACTTGAAACATTATCACCGTTAGCAATAAAGAAAGTATGGAGGGTTGCATAAATGCCAGCCGTCGTAGTAGGTGCCGCCATCGGTTATGCAGCATTTTCAGCCAGCGCAATAATTACCGTTGGCTGGGCGATTGCCATTGGCGCTGCCAGTGCACTCGCCTTCGATGCATTAATGGATTCTATGATCCCTTCCGCTGGAGGCGTTAGCACAGCTAGCCAAGAGTTGCGTACGGAAAGTAACCCAGCCCGCCTGATGATTGTTGGGGAAGCTGTTACTAGCGGGCCCATAACAAAATACGAAAAACGCACCTTTAGCAAAAAAGAGTATCACTTGTTTTTCACACCGCTCGCTGCCCACCCTTGTGAAAGCGTTGAACTATACCAGTTAGACGGCAAAGCGAAATCTGCGCTGCAAGGCAGTGGCTATCGAATAGAACTGGAACTTGGCGACCAAACAACGGCCAATCAAACCGCACTCAGTGAAATGCTGAATATTGATGCGTCCTGTGTAGGTTATGGCGTCACATATGCGTATCACAAATACGAAATTAACCCTGATATTTTTCCCAACGGCGTTCAAGACGTAAAGTTTAAAGTGAAGGGGCTACGCTGTTACGACCCACGATTAGACAGCACGGCGGGCGGCGATGGAACACACCGCGCTGACGACGAAAGTACATGGGAATGGACAGATAATGCAGCATTAATCAATTTTTACTGGAAGCGCTGGGGTGGCGCTATTGTATTGCCAATTGAAATGTTCGATTTGGCGAACATAGCATTTGAAGCGAATTTGTGTGATGAAGAAGTCACGTTTACAGATAAAGCAGGCGTGACGCACACAGAAAAACGGTGGACGTGCAATGGTGTTATTGATATGTCCAACGGCCAAGCCGCAGTGGAAGAAGAGTTACTACGTTCTTGCGGGGCGCGGTGGGCAGAAGCTGGCGGTAAATTCTGGTTAATTACTGCAGCGTATCGTGGCCCAGCTACCGTTACGCTGACTGACGACGATTTAAAAGGCGATATAGACAGAGAACCATATGCGGCATTAGAAGACCGTTGCAATGCGGTAGTAGCCGCATTTATCGACCCCAGCGCGTACTATCAGCAAACAAATTGCACCGAAATATACAGCGAATATTATCGCGATGTGCGCGACAAACGTTATTTGCAGCATGCCCGAGAACTGGGCTACACAAATACCGATACCATGTGCCAAAGGCTAAACCGCGTTTACATGGAACGTGCAGCCGCTGGTGACACATTGCATATTGTTGTGGGGTATAAAGGTATCAAATGCCCGCCAGGCAAAGTGGTGAATGTTAACTTCGAGAACTACGGCATTCTGAACAAAGAATATGAAGTGTTCAGCTATGAATTTGATAGTGAAACCTTCCTTTGGACACTCACATTAAAAGAAACAACGGCTGAAATTTTTGATGACACGGTGATACCTGCCGAGCGCGATTTAACGCCCAACACCGAGATAGACAACACGCAAGTTGTTGCACCTACGAATCTTAGTTATACCCCTACGCCAAATGATGCATGGCGGCAAGGTTCGCTAACGTGGGAGCACGACGCCCCCAGTAGCGTGCGACGCTATATTGTACTCATCACAAAATACCCAGCCGACGACTGGCAGCAGGTTTACTACCCCACAGATGCATCGCAAGACATAAGCAACCTGCCTTTAGGCGATTACAGCGTAGCGATTGCCGCAGAAAATAGATTTGAAAAAACCAGTGTGGCCACACCAATTCTGTTTAACGTTGGTGCCACGTCGACACCTACCGACGATGTGGGTATTACAGTCTTGCCAGGCAGAGTGATCGTAACTGCACCTACTCCACCGAATGGCAGCGCTACGTATGAGTGGCGCTATAGCTTTGACGGTGATAGCCAAAATCACTTCGACAACGCGTTGCCGGCAGGCGAAAACTTGTCAATTACAATCAATAACACGCCGCATAACGCTACGGTCACTGTCTGGTACCGACTGGTGAACGCCGTAGCCGCCGATCCAAATTGGTTGTCGGTCACTATTCCCAACTTGGTAGGTATCGATGCGCAGGACTTTCAACCTGACACGTTTGCACAAATCCAATGGTCTGGATTGCCCGCTAATTTGGGTGAAACCATTAACGCAGTGACTAACGATATCGAGAATTGGAGTACGCAGAGCAACGAACTGGGGGGAGATTACGAAACGCTAATATACAACGTGACAGAAGTGGCCGCAGCTAACCAGGTTAACAGTTTAGAAATTATCGCTGTTAAGCAAAAAGTGGGTGACACCAGTGTGCAGGCGCAGCTTAGTGAGTTTAAAAACGTTCAAATTGGCTATGAGGACGAGAACGGCGATTGGATAGTAGGGGCGCCACTTGCGCAATCTTTCCGCGAATTAACTGTTAGCAATGCAGATGGTGAAGAAATTAATGTAATTAACTACATGCAAGCACTAGAAAATGCAGTGGGTGATTTAGAAGGGGCGTTCTCACTGGGTATTGTAGATGAAAACGAAGAATTTACAGGGCTGGAAATTAAAGCCGGCAATAATACCAGTAATGTTCACTTGTACATGGATAACCTCAAATTCGCCAGCCAGGCCGGCTTAGTTTTCTTCTCATTAAATACCGTGACCGGATTGCTGGAGATAGGCGCGAATACTGAGTTCACAGGAACGTTAAAATCGTCTCGGAAAATAGACCTGAGTACCGAGTCGATGAAAATTGAAGATGCGGCGGGTTTTGGCCCAGATGATTTATGTCTCTGGAAAGGTGAGCCGATATTAGATGCTAACGGAGACCCCGACTATAGCCAGCTAACCAAAGCGAACGCGGTGGTGTGGGAAGCCAAAGATGGAACTACGTATTTGGGGGGAGGCCTTACAATGTCTGGAGTCCTGGAAACCAGCGCCCTTCGGGTAGGTTCAGGGTTAATGATTTCAGACGCCAATAAGACCGCCA
>Ga0105227_100257_pt1 | contig 21216 bp, 24 predicted proteins | sample Virmet3734_803_FD_89585 | JGI IMG/M metagenome (GOLD analysis project Ga0105227, IMG submission 89585) | Marine viral communities from the Southern Atlantic ocean transect to study dissolved organic matter and carbon cycling - metaG 3734_803 | ecosystem: Environmental > Aquatic > Marine > Oceanic...
TCTTTGAACCGCTGCAACAAGCCATCATACAGCGCTCGGTTCGTGTCGACCTCCTGCTGGAAAATGTTATACTGGATAGAACGCCGGCGGAGATCGAGGTAGTCACTTTTCAGTGCGCTGACACGCTGCTGAAGCGCCTGTTCCCTAGCCAGGGCCTGACGATACTCTGCCTGCACTGAAGCCGAAACGCGAGATTCTTCGCGCTCAATAGCACGGCTAAGCTCGCCTATGCGCGACTGAAGCGACTGGGCTTGAGGGTAGCCAGGTTCAAACCGCACCATCAGCTCCTGATATTCAGATTCGAGTTCCGCGCGCTTCTGTCGCAAATTGTTAATAGCGTAGTTGCTCAAGGCTTCAGCGGAGCTGCCGCTTCCGCCCGCCTGGCGGAATCGAGCCTCTGCAGCAATTCGATCCGCGGTGGCCTCGTTCAATGCTGAATTGAGTGCAGCCAAGTTGTCGACCACGATCGAGCGTTCCTGAGTGGTCGAACCATCCCCTACGGCCTGCGATGGCAGATTAATAATTTCTTGATTGGACGCATATGTGACGAGCTGGCGCTGAGATTCGTCGAGCCTGTCCTTGTACTCCGCCAACTGGCGCTGAAGCGCAGTGCGACCGTATGATGTCGACTGAACTTTGCGCTCAAGGTTTATCTCGATGAAGTTTTCGGCCCACGCGTTCGCAACCTGGGCGGAGAATTGAGCGTCGGGGCTCGTGAAGCTAATATCGACGAGGCGAGATAGCCGAGTGGGCTCAATGCCGACCTGGTCGAGCAGAATTTTAGCCGCTTCGCGTTGCCGCCCTGCACGGCCTTCAGCACGATATCGGCCATTGGAGATTTCGAATGCCGGATCATCGGCCCCATCAGATCGGAACATTTCAAAAAATTCGGGGCGGTCGACTACCCCCAGTTCAGCCGCCACGCGTTCTGCCAGCGAACGCGCCCGCAACAACCCATATTGCGTTTGGTAGAATTCCTGATCGGCAACACTCGTCTCGCGCTCGACCCCCTCAATATTCGTAACTTGATCGGCTTCACGCGAAATCTCGATAGTCGATACGGCCGTGTATTGCGGGGTCATGAGCAGTGTAACAACCACACCCAACAAAACAGAACCTAGAATCGCGCCAGCGATTACCCAACGCCATCGCCGAGCGACACGAAGGTAGTGCTCCAAAATCGAAGGCCCGCTATTAATTGCCCCTCCGAAGTTAGATTCACGAGGGGCATCGACCTGCTGCCCGCGGTCGGGATGGGAAGAAAGAATATTCATTGGTCCGATCTATCTCTGCAGGACAGCAACTATCGGCGCGGCAAGCAGCGGCGCCAAGCTGATGAAATCGCGGAACAGGCGCCGCTGAGGGCTGTCACCAACCACTACGAGATCATTGGCGTAAATCGGCGGATCATCGTAGAGGCCACGGCGGATTGCCTCGATATTATACAAACCTGCGATGCGCTGCCCCTGCACCGTGCGCAAGACGACGACATCATCCTCATCTGCAAATTCGGACAGGCCGCGAGCAGACGCAACCGCTCGCAACAAGGTCATTTGGTTGGTCACGGGATAGAGCCCAGGCTCTACCACCTGACCATCGATGGTAACGACCTGACTAACCGAACTAACAATGTTCACCGTAACGTTCGGATTGCGCACGTAGCGACCCGACAATTGCTCCTCGATATCGAGAGCCAACTCGGCAGCGGTTTTCCCGCCTGCATCTATGGCGCCGATCAGCGGCATCGCGATACGACCGCCCGCATCGACCTGCATTTCACGGCTAAGCTCAGGAACGCCGTAAACACTGACCGATATGGTATCGAGCGGTCCGACCAGCGCCAAGCGGTCCTCAGCGACAAGGTCACCGCGACCGGGTGTAGGCATCTCCGTCTGCCCTTCGAACACGGTGAGCTCTGGAGTAGAATGTATCGGCACCCGACCTGCGCATCCAACGAGAGCAAGCGCAGCCGCCGACAAAGCGAAATATTGACGCATGGGAAAAAGTTCCGTCGTATGTTATTTGATGAGCTATAGATGGGGAGGACCATACCGTAAAGGTCTTGGGGCCACCTTCGATGCCAAGCCCTAACAAACGCTAATTACCGAGTGGTTCCTAGAGCTTTTAGCTGGATTCTGAGCCACTTTCCCCACACGCCAAACGCCGCAGAAAACCGTGGGTTTCTGACTACGTGAAATCCTTTGTAGCCTGCTATGTGGAAAGGCCAATGTTGCGCTGACGCAGCGCCTTGCGACCGCTTTGAAATTTCTATGGGATATGTTTTTCGGAGCTTAAGCGCCTTAAAAGAAATGACTGCGCCACCGTACATCCATAGGCAATATGGATCCAAAACCCGCTCCGAATGAGGGGATAATCCCGCTCCCGAGAATGTCACCGAACGCCCAACCCTCCATCTTTCGGCCATGGAACAGATTTCGTATTCGCCCTCGGCATGACGCTTTTTGCTATTCCGAAACTCGACAAATTCGGAATGATGGCTTTCCTAGTAATGGCGTTCGTTGTGCCAGTTTATGCCAGCTTTAGCTTCGAAGGCACGATGGAAAGTTCCGTGTCGCGTTGGCTTGCGCTTCACATCGTAATTGCTGAAGCGGTGGTCATCGTGCTTTCCGTTTTTGCAGGGCGGCGTCCAATCAATAGCTAGAAAGAACTTCCCGCCAACGTCCGCATCGGCATCGCCCTCTGGCTTACTGTCGCAAGTATTGCGACGACATACTCTTCGGACGTTCCCTTCTCAGCCACTTTCCAGGCATCCTGGATTATCCATGGACTGTTTGCTTGGGCGCTTTGGGCAATGTTGTCGACCAAATGGCGCGCCATGCAATTACCTTTGCTAAGCTCAGGACCCATTAAAAGGATTCTCAAGGGCTCGATAATCTGATTCAACGGCAACGTTGAGGAGGCGCTAATCTGGTTGTTGGCGGCACAAATGCGCCGCATCGAGCCGTATTTTCCTTTGTCGCATGGGGTGCCCTGGGTCGATGATCGGCGGGATCGTCAGCGGAATCATCTTCGTGATCCGCAATGGCCTTCGTTGGCGCCATGCGCCTGCCGAGTATGGTCCGCACAAGACGATCTATAACCGGTTCATCCGCAAGAGCCGGCTAGGCGTGTTCAGCAACATCTTTGCCGCGCTGGCTGCCAAGGGCGGAAAATTAGATCAGCTGATGATCGTTGCCACTCACCTCAAGGCTCACCGAACAGCTACCAGCCTCTTAGAGTCGGATTCGAAATTTTCCTTTATGATTTCATAGCCTTGTGATGCGCCGTGCAAAGAGCTGTATCGAGGCGATTAGCAGCCATGCGGTCGCCGAGGCGATGGTCTGTTCGAAGTCCTTTGCGAGGCGGCGGTTTCGATTAAGCCAAGCCAGGGTTCGTTCGACCACCCAGCGGCGCGGCAGCGCCTCGAAGCCCTTGGCTTTGTCGGGCCGCTTGATGATCTCGATTATCCACCCGCTCTTGCCGATCTTTCGAAGCGCCTGACGGAGCTTGTCCCCGGCATACCCACCATCTGCGAAGACATGCCGCAGCCACGGGAAGCGATGGATGATCTCGGCCAGGACGAGCGGTGCGCCATCACGGTCCTGGATGTCGGCGGTGTGGATCACGGCGTGAACCAGATTGCCTTGCATATCGATGAGGATGTGGCGTTTACGCCCCTTGATCTTCTTGCCCGCATCGTAGCCCCGAGGCTCGCCGCTTTCCGTGGTTGTCACACTCTGGCTGTCGATCACCCCAGCACTGGGCGAAGCTTCACGGTCAGTTGCTTCATGTTCCATCAGCAGCAGCGCATAATTGAGCGAAAGCCACAGACCATTATCGCGCCACAGGTAGAACCAGCGCCGCACCGTCGAGACTGGCGGAAAATAGAGTGGCAGCATCTGCCAAGGCAACCCGCCGCGCAGCAAATACAGGATCGCCTCAATGATCTTCCGCATCGGCCATTTGCGTGGCCGGCCAACGTGCGAGGGTGACAGAAAAAAGCTCCAGCACAGCCCATTCCGCATCGGTCAGATCGCTTGGCAAAGTCAGTTCGGCACGGGCATACTGCGCCCGAGTGGTGTCGGTCCACATCGTTGCAATTCTTCGGTCTGTAGCAAAGCGGTTGAATCAACGACCTGGACGGGCGTCAAGATAACCCGCTGACACCACTCAACTTAATTTCGGCTCAGGCTCTTAGATAAGGGGCTACTCCCAGGCGTATCGGGCGCACGAAGGGCGGCCTGAACTCCAAGCTTCATTCAGTCTGCAATGACCAGGGCCTTCCCCCGGTCATGCTCCAGAGCGAAGTTCAGATGAGCGACTTCAAGGGCGCTGCGCTGATGCTCTACGCCCTGCCCAAGGCCACAGCACTGCTCGGCGATAAAGGCTACGACACGGACTGGTTCCGCACAGCTCTCGCCAAACTCGGGATCACCGTCTCCATCCCCTCAAAGGTCAATCGAAAGGTGCAGATCCCGCACGATCGCACACTCTGTCGAAAACATGTTCGGTAAATTCAAGGACTGGCGCCTCATCCACACCCGCTACGACCGATGCGCCTACACATTAATATCCGCCTTCTGCATCGCCGCAACCGTCATCTTCTGGCTCGATCAAAGAGACCGAGCCTAGCTGCTCGGCGATTTTTATAGGCGGCCCGCGACGGCCCTTCCCACGGAGAACATTCGCCGTTATCTGGGCGCCTTAATAATACGGTCGGACGAACAGTGCGCCCCGTTTCAAGGCAGGGCGTTTTTTCCGCCTCGGAGATTTTTTCTATGCATATCAATGAAGAAACGGCCATCGTGGTTGTCGGGCTTGGTTATGTTGGCCTGCCATTGGCGGTCGCTCTCGCTCGCAGTTACCCGACCATCGGCTTCGACATCGACGAACGGCGTATTTCCGAACTCCGGCAAAACCATGATCGGACCTGCGAGCTGGAAACTGAGCAGTTGCGCGCATCAGCGCTGAAGTTGACGTCGGATCCCAACGATGCTCGCGGTGCCGCTGTTTACATTGTCACCGTTCCCACCCCCGTAGACGAAAAAAACGCGCCGGATTTGCGGCCGGTGCTTGCAGCAAGTCGCAGTGTCGGTGAGATGATCGACCCGAACCAGCCAGCGATTGTCATATTTGAGAGTACCGTTTATCCAGGGGTCACTGAAGACGTTTGTGGGCCGACGCTGGAAGAGGCCGGCAATTTGACACGCGGTAAGCATTTTTGGCTCGGCTACAGTCCGGAGCGGATTAACCCGGGTGACCGCGAGCATACCGTCGACCGGATCGTTAAGGTGATCGCCGGGGAAAATGAGCAGGTCGTCGATGCACTCGACACACTCTATTCAAAGGTGACCAGTGGCGGTGTCTTCCGCGCAGCGTCAATCAAGACTGCTGAGGCTGCTAAGGTTATCGAGAACGCTCAGCGCGATATCAACATCGCCTTCATGAACGAAGTCACCCGCATTTTCGCCAAGATCGATTTGTCGATCTGGGACGTGCTTGCGGCGGCAGGAACCAAGTGGAACTTCCTAAAATTTCAGCCTGGACTAGTCGGAGGGCACTGCATCGGAGTGGACCCCTATTACCTTAGTCACCTTGCTGAAAAAGTGGGATACGAGCCTCGCGTTATACTCGCAGGACGCGCAATAAACGACGATATGGGAGATTGGGTCGCCGGTGAGTTGGTCGCGCATCTTGACGACAATTTCGAGGGTAGTGACCGGTCGGCGCTAGTGATGGGCCTTTCGTTTAAGGAAAATGTGCCGGACCTTCGTAATTCGAAAGTTATCGATTTAGTGCGGGGCCTGGCCCGGCGCGGGTATGATGTTACCGTTCACGATCCGCTGGTCAACCCAGACGAGGCACTACGCGAATACGGGCTGACCCTCGACCCTGACGCACTTTCAAAACGGTACGATTTGGCCATATGCGCGGTGGCGCATGATGATTACCAAGCTCTCGCAGGCGCAAGCGTCGCCACGCTCGTTCGCTCCGGAGGCCTCGTCGGCGATCTTAAGGGCATCTGGCAAGACGGTAGGTTGCCGGATTCGATACAAAGCTGGACCCTCTAGACGATGCAGTACTGCATCGCGATCTCAGCGTTTTTTACACACCGCGCAATATGTTTACGGCGTGATCCCATGCTGGACAACAAGCCTCTCAATAAATCGCAATAAGCGGCTATGGCTCAAAGCTCTGCCGGCGCTCTCGCGGTTTTAGTTGTAATCCCGCTATCCCATGCAAATGGTGAAGCTGATCAAGGAGGTGTGCGAACGCGTAGCGCAGGTCGATTCTGGGCTGATGAATGGTAGGCTATGCAAGTTTTCGTAGACTTCACCAATGATTAAATGAAGGACGATACCGAAAATGCTTAATTCCTCTCTCGCTCCTTGGCCGAGTTATAGTACTGAGGAGGTCGCTGGTGTCGCCGGCACGCTAAAAAGCGGGTGTGTGAACTACTGGACAGGTCAAGAAGGTCGAGCTTTTGAGCGTGAATTCGCAGCGCTCACACAAACATCGTACGCCGTCGCCGTTGCAAATGGGACCTTGGCACTCGACCTCGCCTTGAAGGCGTTGGGTGTTGGCACGGGCGATGAAGTGGTGGTAACCCCGCGGACCTTTATCGCTTCGGTGTCATGCGTGGTAAATGCCGGTGCGCGCCCGGTTTTCGCTGACGTTGATCGTGAAAGTGGCAATATCACGGCGGAAACTGTGGCGGCGGTACTGACACCGCGTACCCGCGCGGTCATCTGCGTGCACCTGGGGGGATGGCCTTGCGAGATGGAGGAGATGATGGAACTTAGCGCAGCGCACGATCTCGCGATTATTGAGGATTGCGCGCAGGCACATGGCGCTCGCTACGATGGCCGGCCGGTCGGTTCGATCGGTCAGATTGGCGCGTGGTCTTTCTGTCAGGACAAGATCATGACCACCGGTGGGGAAGGGGGCATGGTCACCACTAACGACAAAGCGCTGTGGTCGGCGATGTGGTCATTCAAGGATCATGGTAAGTCATGGGAGGCGGTGCATGAGCGCAACCATCCATCGGGGTTTCGCTGGCTGCACGAGAGCTTTGGCACAAATTGGAGGATGCTGGAGATGCAAGCGGCGATCGGCCGCATCCAGATCCGGCACCTTCCCGACTGGACGGCCGCTCGGACCCGGAACGCGGAACGTATCGCCGAAACCGCCCGCCGCTACCCGGGGGCTATCAGAGTGCCAATGCCGCGCGCACAGGACACCCATGCTTATTATCGCCTCTATGCCTATGTACGCCCGGAGGGTTTGAATGTCGGCTGGGACCGAGATCGGATCGTTGCAGAAGTAACTGCACGCGGCATTCCCTTGTTTCAGGGCAGCTGCTCCGAGGTCTACCTGGAAAAAGCGTTTTCCGGCACCGACTTGGTACCGCCCGAGCGTCTCCCGGTGGCGCGCGAGCTTGGCGAAACCAGCCTGATGTTTCTCACCCATCCGACGCTGACCGATAGCGACCTTAATCGGGTCTGCGCGACGCTGGACGAGGTGATGCGCGATGCGGCGCGCTAGCGCATCGCTAGCTGGAGAACCGCAATAAGTGGCGCTGAGGGGCCATGGTCAGGGGCTGTGAGCCGAGTGTCGCAAAGGTAACGGGTTTGGTGCGCTTTTTAACCGCGATTTGCCCTGTCTTGTGCCATTCTATCGGCGTTATTCTGGATTTCAAACACACCTATCCCGTTGCCGCGCGCCATTCATGGAAGATCATGCGGTCGAAGTTGTAGGCGAGATGGGCAAGCGTCAGTTTGGCCGCGGCTCGCGCAAGGCCGATGGTGCGAATAAACAGACCATATCTTCCTTTCTAATGCGCAAAGACATGCTCGACCCTGGCCCGCACCGCTGACTTTGCCGCATTCCCCCTGGCGGTGCGCTCCGGCATGGTTCTGCCTCTGGGCTTGCGGTGATGGATGCAGCTGTTGAGCATATTGCGCGCCAGCCACCGCTCGTTTCTCTGCGAGCGATAAACTGTATCGGAACATCCGTCGGCAGCCGTGTTGTTTGTATCGAACACTTGAACCAATTGGCGTCCGTCGCTTTCGGCCACCGAGGTGACCTTTGCTTTGCGGATAAAGCTGCATCGTCGATCGATGCTTATATGCGATTTGTAGCCAACTACTGGCGTTCCGATTTGCGGCAGCAGAGTTCCGTCGGGACAATAGCACACCTTGCCGCCGATCTTGAGAGGCCAACGCGCATCGACATCCTTCTGGTGAGCCTTGGCCAACTTGTCCGGCCATATCTACCTGGCTGACTTGCCGTCCTTGACCGCGGCCTTTTCCTTTTCGGGGTTGCACTGCTTGGGGGCAGGAATGAGCGTGGCGTCGAAAATCTGGCCGCCCATAGCGAGATAGCCCTGTTCGAGCAGTTTCCGGTCAAACGCTTCCATCAGGCACTCGCGTGTGCCGCTTTGCATCAGCCACTTGCGATAGTGCCGGATCATACACAAACTCGGCATCGAAGCGACTAGGTCGAACGCGAAGAAACGCATCCAGCTCTCAAGTGAGCCCGGATCATGAACTCCATCCGCGTATCCGACAGGCTATGCTACACCTCACCACCAGTACCTTGAACATCGATACCGGATCAAACGGCGGACGCCCGCGCTTCAAACCATCGCTGTAGCTCAGCCATCAACCAGAAGATCGCGGAACGGTTCGAAATCAGCCGTCCCGTCCAGAACCTCCAGCCGCTCGCCGCCTTTGCTTGCACGCGCCAAATGGTCTGACAGGGGAAAACTCTAATCGCGAATGGTCCAAAATTGAGGTGGCAGAGCAGTGCATCACGAAACGCTCCTTCAAGCCCGAATTGATTCGCAGCAAAGCCGTCAGCGCGAGAGGTATTTTGCGGGTTTCCAGCTATGGGATTTTCACACCCTCAATGCGGCTGAAATGCGCGCGGCCGCGCGGTAGTTCTAAGTGGGGCGCGGCGGCATCCGTGTCGAGGCCGATGAGCTCTAGATCTGCGAGCGCGCCTGGCTTTAGCTCTACTGCAACTACATCTGTCGCAGCGCTCCGCACACGATTAGATACAAGCCGGACTCGGGTGAGAGACCGGGGCCCAATCTGCGCCAAACTGAACGCAGCCGGCCCACCGTTTATGATGTTACGCTTTACGAAAATATCGGTTGTATCGATATCGATCTGATATCCGACCGCTCGCGCGCGGGAAAATCGGGCCTGTGGCGGAAGAGTGGACTGCCACCCACTCTCAATTGCAATCGACGCACTGCGAAAATTAGTGGCATCGATGCTGTTGCCAAATATCATCACATTGCGCGCGTAGCCGACATACACTCCATATCGCCAATCGCCTGCAATATCGTTATTAGTTATTTCGATATCCGTGCAATATGCATATGCTTGGATCGCAGCGTCATCGTCTTCATTTTCTGAAACGCGTGATGAACGGATCAGATTATTCGCAATCCGAACCATACTACTGCCAAGCGCAATATGAACGCCTGAGCTACCCGCCTCCATGCATCGATTCCGTTCGATTACGCCGCGGATGCAGGTCGGCCCTGCAATTATATTGCGAAGGATTTGTCTCTCCAGCAAGTTGTCGCTACAAATGAAATCGGGCGCACTGAAAAAGCCGATCCCGTGCGTCCCGCCGGTGACATGATTAGCGATGATTCGGTTATTGCGCGTTGTCATTGTGACGAAGGAAGGACGGCCGAGGCGCTCCAAGCCGCCTTTCGATGTGACCGATTCCCCCACAACGTGAATGCCGAACAGGCCTTCGGGGAACCGAGCCGCGCCGCTGGTCGCAAGAACGACTCTGTTGCGGGTGACGACATTGCCGCTCGAACCGGGAAAGTTCAGGCGGATGGCGTCGCCGCCATTGTGGCTCAAGTTTACGATTTCGCAGTCGGAAATTTCGGAATCCTGCAGCGCAACGCCAAAGATGCCGCGACGGGCGATGTAGTTGCAATCGATCCGCACACTTATGCGCATGTTCCGAACCGGCGTCGTGGAACCGAGATCGTTGGTGGTGATTACCGCCTCTGGCCCGCAATCGCTTCCGACCAGCCAGCCCGGCCCTTCAATAAAGCGCAGGCCGTTGCGCAGCCGCAACTCGCGCACCCAAAAGCGCCCCTGCGGAATATACAGACCCAAGCCACGCGCCGCCGCCGCTCTGACCGCAGCATCGAGCGAAGCCGTGTTGTCGCTAAGGCCGGGACGCGCGCCAAAATCCATGACAGACAATGCGCCGTGCCGGTAGTCTTTCTCGATAGCGCAAACAGGGCGCGAAGGCAAAAGAACACCAGCGGTCGCGATAAACCCAATGCTTCCGCTCAGCAAAGCCCGGCGATTGATCTTGGCATTTGAATGCGAAGAAGGAGTTACATCGGACACGACCCTGCTCTGACCTCTAAGGCATGAACGGGCGGGTGATTGTGGGAAAGCTCACGCGCCCTCCCCCCGGTCAGCGAAGGTGGGTGCTGGCGCGAATTGGCCGGGCAGGGTTGCCTACCACCACCGCGCCCGGCGGTACCGATCGGATCACCACTGCCCCCATGCCAACGGACGCATCCCGTCCGATGATTAACGGTTCACCGGGCTTTCCTTGCTTGATGACCGCACCGGAGCCGACATAGGCGCCGTCCTCGATGACAACGTTGCCATTGCACATGGCACCCGGCGCGAACGTAACGAAATCGCCAATTACACAATCATGCTCGACATAGGCGTAAAGGTTGGCTTGGAAATGCCGACCGATGCGGATGTTGCTGGTCAAGGTCACAAATGGCGAGAGGATGGCCCCTTCGCCGATCTCGACGTCGTCCAATTGAACGACGTTGTCCGCGCGCGCATCCAAGAATTTGACTCCCGCTTTGTCGCACTGCTCTGCCAGACGGCGACGAACAGCAGGATTCGCAACGGCTAGACTCACATGTAGCGAAGCGCTGCTGCGACTCGCAAACTCGGTGAACGCTACAACCGGATGACCATTTATGGTCTGCCCGGCTAACGCGTCGTCGATGAAAACAAGCTGGCGGTTATCTCCGGCGCGGGAAAGACTTGAGCGCAGCAGCGGCAACACACCGCGACCGCAGCCGCTGGCACCGTAGACCCCGACCACACCGGCCGTCATGGCTTTGCGTCGAAACGCCGCATTGTGGCGCTACCCTCTTCGCCAATGCCCTGCCGACGCCACACCGTGCCGATAGTCATCCCGATGATCTTAATGTCAAGCCACGCCGACCGGTTATCGACGTACCAGACGTCCATTTTGAGTCTTTCATCCCAGTCCACCAAGTTGCGGCCGTTGACCTGCGCCCAGCCGGTCAGACCGGGCCGAACGTCGTGGCGGCGCGCCTCCTCATCGGAATATACGAGCAGATAATCGATGAGCAATGGCCGGGGCCCGACCAGCGCCATGTCACCCTTGAGGATGTTGATCAGGGAGGGCAGCTCGTCCAGGCTAGTCGAGCGCAGAAACTGACCAAAGCGAGTAAGGCGTTGATCGTCGGGTAGCAATTCTCCGTCAGGGCCGCGTTCAGCAGTCATGCTGCGGAACTTGTAGATACAAAATTGGCTGCCTTTATAACCTGCACGCCGCTGCCGAAAAAATAAAGGGCGGCCGTGAACGAAGTAGGTAACGGCTCCCACCAATGCCATTAGCGGCAACCACAAGGGAGCACTCCCGATCACTATGACGATATCACAGGAGCGCTTCAGCACGCGCGCGCCCTCGCCGGCGAACAGAGCAATTCGTCCAGCGGCGCCATGTTCGAAACTGAAAAAATTGCACCTCGCACGCCTGTCGTTTCTGCCAAAGTCCGCAGTTGCTCGGCAGGGACGCACAGAGATTCATAAAATTCACGAGGCTGCTCGATCGGCTTCCCTGCCTGAAGCAAAAGGGCACTCTTAGTATCGTCCTGCCATGTGTCGAGAGGTGCATGGCAAGACCCGACCGCGCTAGATCGCCCGATCGCTTGTTCCAAAAGCATCTTGAATTCCCTAATCGATCGGCAAACGCGGTCTGGCGCCACTCGGTTAGAAGACCGGCAAACAAAAAAGTCAATGGCACGGATTGTCCCGCGTCTCTAAGCGAGTATCACGTTCAATATCAGGTTGTTGATTTTGTCAACATCGAACCGTTCCTCCGCCAAGCGGCGACTCTCGCGGCCCATTTTCCCTATTAGTGTGGGATCATCGATAAAACGCCGCATCGCTGTGGCCAAAGCTTCAGCATCGCCGACTGGCACTTTGAAGCCGTTTACTCCTTCATCGACGGTGTCGCGACAGCCGGGCGCGTCGGTAGTTATCACCGGACGACCCATTGCCATCGCTTCCTGCGTACTGCGCGGCTTGCCCTCGCGGTAGGAGGGCAGCACATAGACGCTGGCGGCCGCGATGATCTCCCGGACATCGACGAGATGGCCGTGCCAGATGATATCGCCAGCCGAGACCCACGCCTCGACTTCATTCCTGCTGAGGGCGCCCGGATTGGTGTCAAGATCGCCCGCTAAGTGAAATTCGACCTCCGGCCGGTTGCGCCGGATGTCTTTCGCGGCCTCAACATATTCGCGCACGCCCTTTTCCGCCAGCAGTCGGGCAATCAACAGGAAGCGGGGAGGGTCGGTGCTGGGGGGAGTATTTCGAAACCGCGAAAGATCGACGCCCGTGCCGCCGATCAGCACCGCCTTGGAGCGGTCGATGAGCCCGGCTTGTGAGAGGTAATCAAGATCATCACCGTTGTGAAAGAACACTCGGCGACAAGCCGAGAACCCCGCCATGTAAAGCCGCGATACCATCAGCCGCAGCGCCCTGCGTTTCATGCTTTCCCCGCCCGGCGGTGGCGTGAAGACATAACCGAGACCGGCCATGAGCGCGTAACGCCGCCGAACGCCGGCGGCCTTCGCGGCAAGGCTGCCATAGATTACTGGCTTGATAAAGTAAGCCAACGTAGCATCCGGCTTCAGCCTGCTAAGCGTGGCGCGCAACCGAAGCATGTCGGCCGCATCGCGTAGGGGCCTCATTCCGGTGCGCTCCATGCCGATATCCACCGGCTGCGCGCCAAAGCTCCGTACGCGCTCGCGAAGGACATCGTCATAATCGGGGGCAAGCGCCCAGACGGTGAAGCCTCTCGCGGCCATTTCCGTCAGCAGCGGACCGCGGAAGTTTACCAGCGACCCAGCGTTGGTCGAAACTACGGCAATCGAACGGATGACCTCAGGCATGCTGACGGAGCTCGGAAGGATCGACCGAGACGGTGGCACCGCCGCCTTGCGCGTCCCACCACGCCTGGAACATTAGGACGTGCCAAAGCCCCGCCGTGCTGGAACCATTTCGCAGCCCTTCCACCCGAAGTGCCTCGACCGCTTCGGGGTTCAGAATGCCGGCAGCACGGATGCGGTCCGGCGAGAGCAGGTCGTTACACCATCCGGAAAGCGGGCCACGAAGCCATTCACCCACTGGCAGACCAAAGCCCATTTTAGGCCTATCGATTAGCGCGGGTGGGACATGGTCGTACAGAATGTCGCGCAGGATCGCCTTGCCGACCCCTTTGTTGATCTTTGCTTTCATGGGCAGACGCCAGGCAAGCTCCACCACTCGGTGATCTAGGAACGGGACGCGTGCCTCGAGGCTCACCGCCATGCTCGCCCGGTCGACCTTCGTCAGAATGTCGTCGGGCAGGTAGGTCAGTGCGTCGATGAACATCATCTCATTGCGAAAGTCGTCGAAGAAGACGCCCGATCCTAGAGAGCTCGTAGCCCGTTCGCCGCCCAATACGAGCAAATCAGGCCGATGGATGCTGGACACGAGGCGCTGATACATTGCGCGCGACGAATCGGCGTCGAGCACGTGTCCGATCTTGTGCAGACGTTGCCGCACAGCAAGTGGGCGCTTGGAGGCAGGGAGAAGCCGCAGCGCAGTTTCTGCTATAGTCAGGCCCCAAGAGGATCGCGTCGCGCCTGCAATCGCCCCGCGGATCGGACGCGGTATTCGGGCGGCCCCCTTCCAAAGCCGCATAGCCATGGAATAACGGTTATAGCCGCCGAACAGTTCGTCGCCGCCGTCACCTGACAGGCTCACCGCAACGTCGCGACGAGTCATCTCACTGACGAGGTAAGTCGGGATCTGAGATGAATCGGCGAAAGGCTCGCTCCAGATCGTTGGGAGGCGGGGAATGACTTCTAGCGCCTGTTTTTGGGTGACTTCAAGCTCGGTATGGTGCGTACCAAGGTGTTTCGCCACATCACGGGCGTATCCGGCCTCGTCATATGACTTGTCGGCGAAGCCAATGGTGAAGGTCCGGATCGGTTCTGACGATTGGGCCTGCATTAAGGCGACGATCAGTGACGAATCGACGCCACCCGAAAGAAAAGCACCCAACGGCACGTCGGCTTCCATTCGGCGACCTACCGCATCGTTCAGCAATGCTGCCAGCTGCTCCTTCAGCTCCGGTCCGTGCGGTAGGGGATCTCGCGTGCCGGAGACAGCGACTTCGGACGAGTCCCAATAAGCGACGGGTTCACTCAGAGACTCCCCGCCCTCGCTGACCTCTAGGAGATGGCCAGGTAGAAGCTTGGCCATGTTCCGCCAAATACACTTGGGCGCCGGAACATAGCCAAAGCGTAAAAAGGAGGTCAACGCGTCGCGATCCAATTCTCCGCGAAAAGACGCGTGCGCCTGAAGCGATCCCAGTTCCGATCCGAAAAGGAATGTCTTCCCCATGCGACCAAAATAAAGGGGCTTCTCGCCCATTCGGTCGCGCGCCAACGTAAGGACGCGCCGCGACCGGTCCCAGACAGCAAAGGCGAACATGCCGTTAAGGCGCTCCAATGTTCTGTGGATGCCCCACGCATCAAAACCCGCGACCAGCACTTCTGTGTCGGAATGACCGCGCCACTGCGGTGTTCGACCGGTTGATTGTAGTTCACGTCGGAGATCGCGGAAGTTGTAGATCTCGCCGTTGTAAACCACGACGTAGCGGCCGGAAGGGGACGCCATCGGCTGGTGTCCCTCGGCCGACAGATCGATAATAGCCAGCCTACGGTGGCCAAGGGCCAAGCCGGAAGCTTCCTCGAACCAAAAGCCGCAATCGTCAGGGCCGCGATGCGTGATCGCGTTGGTCATGGCCCGCAGCTGCGACTGCTGCGCCGACTTGGTGCCCGATGCTGCCAAAAATCCCGTTATTCCGCACATGACTTTGGAGCTCCGCAGGGGAAAGAATGAGGTATTTGACGCCCCTCAACTCAGTGCGCCCGAGTAACTGCAGCGCGATGAAGGGTCGAGCAAACGATTGGAGCGTTGGCTGCCAGCGAATATCGCTCGACACAACGCACGCGCCCACGGCGCCCGAAATCCGCCCGCTTGGCGTGGTCTATGAGCAGAAAACGCAGGGCTGTCTGCCACTCTTTCTCGCTGGCTGCCAAATAACCGTTCCCAGAATGATCTATGATTTTGCTGTTAACACCAACGGGCGAGCCGACAACGGGCAGCCCGCAAGCCATGTATTGGATCAACTTGTACCCGCATTTGCCCCGCTCGAACGGAAGGTCAAGCAGAGGCATGATTCCAATATCGAACCCTTGCAGATCGGTTAGTTCGCCCGCCTCTGTCCAATCGACCGCCTGTACGCCTGCGATGCCCTTAGACTGGGGCCCAGCTCCGACGACCCTGAATGTCGCACCGACGGCCCGGCACTCAGACAAGATCGTGTCGAGCAGAGGGACCACGTTCTTCCAGGTGCTCGGCGAACCGATCCAGCCGACGACAGGTGCATTGGTATGATGCTGTTCAAGGGGAACGAAACGGTCGGTATCGACCACCGTCGGGACAAGAACAGCCTCACGGCAGAAGCGCGCCGCATATTCGCGCAAGTACTCGTTGCCGCACATCGAGGCGGCGGCGCCACGAAGCAACGGCGCAAGTTTATGACTCAGCATAAGCCGGACCATGCGGTTCGGATGATTATCGTACATGTGAAAGATCGCGTCGTCGTAATCAAGCACGACCGGAACGCCCGCAAGAAAGATGAGCTTCTCGAAAAAAGCCGGCAGATAGGGAAATACCTCGTAGTGAATCCACAGCACGTCATAGGATCGGCTCGCCAGAAGCGCCTTCAAGCGCCTTATATAAGCCTTAAACGCCGCACCCGAGCCGGTTCGCTCTCCAGTCATGGTCCGCTTCAATTGCACGTTGTCAATCAAAGGCGAGAGGTCCAAATGGATATTATGCTCGTTGAGATAGGGCTCGTACAGGAGGAAGCGCTGCCGTGTGCTTGCCGCCCTCGGTCCATATTTTGTAAGTGCCAAAACACGCATCTGTCAGCCCTTGGTGCCGCACGCCGCGCGAAACGGCTCGTGCTCGTGGAAAGGGACGCCGACGAGGTCGGACGGCGACACCATCGCTACGTTTTCGGCTGTCTTGTACCGATGCACCACTTTGGCTCCAAAGCGATTGAGAGCATCCGTGCGCCCGGAGGCATGAGTGTCGGTTCGAATTTTGTGACCGAAAGTCTGGTAAAGCGGTTGCCGACCTTCCTAAACGGGACAGCAGTTTGTAGGAAGGCGGTTGATGGAAGGTCGCCCGAGGGTCTCAGGCGGCGCGAACCGAGCGGGCTGATTGTCGAACCGGCCCTGCCGCCTTTTGGGTCGACGTCACCGGCGCGATGCGAGATGTCATCGCAAAAATTCAACATTTAAGGACGACCTCAATATCCTGTCGTGAACCGCTTTGATAAAAATCAGCACCTGAGAGCTTGTCGATTTCGTGTGTGGTTAAGGCCTTACCGACGCAATTGTCAATGAAGTTATTTGGGCGATCAAAAGCTCCGTTGTTTTGCAAATTACATTCCATCATACTCTTTGTGCGAAGCCTTGGTAACGCAGACCTTAGTAGGATTTGCGGCCCAGCAGTCCACGGGGCGAAAGCGACCGCACCAAAGCGAATTATGTCAGCTGGGCGCCTTTGATCCAGCCAGGACCTGCAGCCGCCGCAGCTCCCGCATATCGTCCTTACTGCAGGCCAATGCTGTTCTAATAACAGCAGGGAGGCTGCGTAGGTACATGCGGTAGCCACGAAATGTTTCGCCCAGCTGCTTCACGGATCTCGCCGATATGCATCGTGCTCCAAATTCAATTGTCAAAGTAAGTAGAACTAACGCCACCCCTGCAGCCGCGCCCCGACTTTTAAATATAAATAGCGTCCTGCTTCGAAACGAATAGAAAAGTCTAAGCGCCTTCACCTTGTCGGTAGTCCCTCCGCCAAGATGAAAGGCTTGGCCGCCTGCGAAATGATAGGTCGACCAGCCCGCTAACCTCGCTCGCAGCGAGAAATCAACTTCTTCAAGGTAAACGAAAAAGCGCTCATCCATGCCTCCCAGATCAACGTAAAGCTGCGACCTTACAAGATAAAAGGCCCCCATTACCCCGTCAACGGCTCGAGTAGTCGCGTGGTCAAATTCTAACATGAAGTGAGGTTTGAAAATGCGGGGAAACACTCGATCAAGGCCTAGCCCCTGTCCGAAATAGCGCCAGAGCGTGGGAGAGCGGCTGCAGGTCTTCTGAACCCGTGCAAACTTGTCGACGAGCTGAATCCCGGCAATCCCTGCTGCACTACCCTGCTCAGACTCCATAAAATTCAATACCGACGGAAGGCCGTTAGCAAGCAGCCGCGCGTCGGGGTTGAGAAGAAGGATATAGGGCGCAGTACAGTGTTCGGCGCCCAGATTACATCCCTTCGCGAAGCCCACATTCTCTCCCATCGGGATGATCCGTGTACGTGTCGGTAGGGCCGAGATATCCGCAGAACCGTCCGTTGATCCGTTATCGACCACGATCACTTGACCGACGCCTTCGGGGAAAGCCTCGATCGAAGCTAAACATTCGCGTAATAATGGGCCCGAATTCCAATTAACAATGACTATATCAGCGTTTACCGAATTCACGTATGCCACCCTACTCTTTTGGACGAAAAAGACGAGTTCTGCTCGACCAGGCTAGAGCGCGCTGAAGCGCTTGCCTCCTGATCAGAAGCAGCGAAAGTTCCAAATTGAGACCTTAGTAATATTAAGTAAATAAAGACAAGATATATAAGGCTCGTTAGTGAGAATTTCCAATCAAAGAATGGAATTATACAGGGGAACACCATCCAGCCATACAACATGAGGCAAATCGGTTTATCTGGAGTCCTGTTCCAGACCCAAGACCACAAGCAAGCAAAAAGAAATGGTAATAGAATGACCCCTGCCACACCAAAATCACGATAAGGCGACCCAATGAAAGTGTACACGTTGAATTCCGTTCCGAAAACACTAAGATCCTCTGGTTCGATGCCGCCATAGATGAAAGACCCAATAGCTCCGAGCGAGTTCAGGCCCCAATCCCGGTCATTTAACGGTAAGATATAGTGATCAAACGCGTGAATTCCGTACCCAGCATACCAAACGAAGAACGAATCTCCATTAAAGACTGTCTCCTTGCCCGCAAATTCTGCATAAAGAAACGTGCCGATCGCAAGGATCGATGCCGGGGCTAGCAGTGGCCAAAGCTTCCTGGTCCGCACGTACAGAAGGAAAGCCATTGGGCACATAAAAAAGAAAAGACCGGTACGGGCTACCGCGACAAATGAGAGGAAAAAAGGACTTAGAAAAAGCGCGAAACCGACCAATTGTACCCAAAGCTTGCGGTTTAGGATCAGAACGGTACCTAGCGCGCCAGAAAAAAGCATCAGGTGAGCAGCGCCGTAATAACTCTCGCCCTCTCGCTCCGCAGTTCGTAGCGCGGTTCCTAATTCGTACATATTGAACATGGCAGATCGCTGCTGGTAAACGAACACGACCACGACAGCTCCGATTAGGGAGAGAAAGGCGTAAAGATAGACGAGCGGTACCGCACGCACAAGGCCAGCAACAGGCTGGATGCGACCTGGATCGGATGAATGTCCGGGCTTCATTAGGGTACTCATAAGAGTATCACCAATTAAAAACGCGACCAGCCCACCTGCGTAGAGCAATCCTACGCTTGGATTCATGGTCTCGAAACCGAAGTATTTTGCTGTGACCATCAGCCCGATCGCAGAGAGCGCGCCCATGAGAAACGACGGACGCCAGACGCGCACAAAGGGAGTCTTGTTGGGGATTAGGAGCGCCGCGAAAGTGACAAAAACAGCTGCCGCTAACGCAATCATCGATTTTCACCTTTTGGTATTATTAGGCGCGGAAGGGCGCGGTTTCGCGCAACAGCGACGTACATTCCCACTAGCGCAGCCGCATAGGTGAGGAAGTGAGCAATGGCTACCCCTCCGAAACCGACGCGTGTCACCAGCAGGTGGCTTACGACGACGAAGACAGCATTGGTCAGCACCTCTGTAGCAACATAAGTGCGTATCATCGCTTTGCCGATCATCACATAAGCGAGGAACCAACTCCCGACTCGGACGGTATCGCCGGCCAACTGCCAAGCGAATAGCTCTTCCATCGGTAGGAATTCGCGCGTGAACAAGGTCAGGATGATAATGTCACGCAAAATAAACGCAGCTACAGCCGCAGCTGCGAATAGGGGTACGATGAATCTGCCGCCCTGCCATATTTCGGCCCGGATCTCCTCCCACGACTGCAGCTCAGCAATTCGAGGTAAAAAATAGAACGCCATCGCCTGCGCGACCAGCATCATGTTAAGCTGACTGATCTTGATCATCCCGTCCCATAAGCCGGCTGTCTCAGTGCCAAATTCCCGCACGAGCAACAAACGGACCGCGATCTGTCCTCCGTTGTTGGCAAAGGCGCTGACGCCAGCCATCACCGCGAAACCAAACAACCCCAACGCAACCGTGCGTGAAAAAGGTGCCGAGAATAGACATAGGCGAAACCATAGTTTACGCCTGCAAAGCAATAACGTCAGGAAAAACAAAACAGCCTGGTTTGTCGCCACCGCAATCAACGCACCATATAGCCCGAAAAAACGTGTCAGCGCCGCCATCGCTAAAAGAATCAGGATCGACCCGCCGATGTTGACGAACACGTAAGTTCTTAGGTCCTTTTTTCCGTTGAGAATGGCCATCAACATAGTGTTAAGCGAAAACAAAGTGATGCTGGCTGCCAACCAGATAAAAACACTGCCGAGCGCCGCGTCGCGCAAGAAATAAGCGGCAAGCGGGCGGTTGAAAATTGTCAGCAGGACTGCCATTGCCGCCGAGGCAATAAGAATGATGCGGGTAGCTGTCGACCAAAGTGAGGCTTGCCGGTGCTCATCGCTCTCGTATTCGGCGGTAAATTTGGTGACACCGTTGTTGATGGCTCCCCCGCAGACCGTAAAAATCAATTGAACCGCGTTCTGAAACTGCCCAATGGTGGCATAGCCGCCGGGCCCGACCAAAATCGCAAGGATTTTGTTTAACGACAGTCCCGCCAAAAGGCGAATTCCGACTGAAAAACCAGTCCACCAAGTCGTGCGGATAATACTCATCGTGTTGATATCTTGTGTTGGATCCCCGCGAGGCTTAGGCGGTAGCGCGAGAATTTAGGTGCAAAACGATGCGTCACCACTAAGCCTTTAATATACGGAGCAATTCGTTCGAACGTGACCTGAATAATTTGAGTCACGATCCCAAACGATAGGTATTCGACCATCCTGCCGCGCCCTAATTTGCCGCAAATGGTATGCGCTTCGATAGCCGTTAGCGCATAATAGCTTGCCTTTGGCTCTCAATGTTACCGATGCTAGAGCTCCTGTAAACGACCTGCCGATGGCCTGACCCTTCCTGAGTAAGTTCGACGAACATTCCTTGGTCGCCCACACCCTTCGATATCAAGCCTGGGGAAGTCACGCCGCCGATTTCCCGTACTCACTTGTCGCCATGGGCTCAAGCGGGACTTCAGGGACCGGTATGCCAAAAGCAAGTGCCCCATTTTCGGCTGCGACAACGACACCTTCCAGTGTCTGTGAAATTGAGAAATACCAGGCCTATTCGGCGTGGAGCTTCCGGTGCATTTTCAAAAGTCATTCGCTGCCCAATCTGTCATCCGGGATGCGCCGAGCAGGGCCAAAAACCAGAGGTCACGAGTAATCCCCGGAAGGTCCAGATGGCAATTTTAGAACGATGGACGAAAAGAGCGTACTGGGGGGGGGGGAAACCCCATTGGCGAAACTGTGCCGGCCGGGTATCGGGGGGGTTGCGGCCAACCAAACGGAAGGTTTTTAAGCTGTTTCTTATAAACATTTCCGCA
>Ga0105227_100291_pt1 | contig 19494 bp, 8 predicted proteins | sample Virmet3734_803_FD_89585 | JGI IMG/M metagenome (GOLD analysis project Ga0105227, IMG submission 89585) | Marine viral communities from the Southern Atlantic ocean transect to study dissolved organic matter and carbon cycling - metaG 3734_803 | ecosystem: Environmental > Aquatic > Marine > Oceanic ...
TGCTTATATCACAACTTAATCATGTTAGGGGCAGTGCACTGTTGCCTTACCAGCCTACCCATTGACTCGTGCCTATTTAGTGTCCAATAAGCACCACTCCTTAAACCTCGCTTAAATTTCGAGGCGGGGATTATCTCAGTTTCATGCAAGGCGTTGCAAGTTTTGTTACCAACAAATAGCCTATACCTGTAAATTTAGTGGCAAAAAAGGCCCTAAAACGAAAAAACGCGCTTTTAAAAGCGCATTTTTTGTTTATCAAACCAACAATTATGGTCTTTCTGTCACTATCTTAGGTGTTACGAAGATAAGAAGCTCACGTTTTTGTTGAAGCTGAGATGAGTTTCTAAATAGCGCGCCAACAAGGGGCAAATCACCAAATAGCGGTACTTTTGACACACCGTCAGAGCTGGTTTGCTGAAAAATACCACCGAGCACAATGGTTTCACCATTTTCCACTAAGACTTGTGTCTTAATCTCTTGGGTGTCAATAGCTACGGCATCCCCTGTAGAGGTTGTTACCGTCTCACCTCGGGTATCTTGTGTCACCACTAAATCAAGAATTATGCGATTATCAGGGGTGATGTGCGGCGTTACTTTAAGCGACAGTACCGCTTTTTTGAATTCTACTGACGTAGCACCACTCGAGGTTGCTTGAACATAAGGAATTTCGGTACCTTGTTCAATGTACGCTTCGTGCTGATTTGCAACGGTAATACGCGGACTTGCAATAATTTCGCCCTTATTTTCCGATTCTAATGCAGACAGTTCCAAATCGAGTATGGTGCCATCTACCAAGCTGGCTATCTGAAAACCGATACTACCTGCTGCGCTGCTTACCGGAAGGTTAACATTAAGACGGTTTTCAATACTTGGCACAACGCCACCAGCAATGGTATCTGCACCTTCAATACTGCCTGATATGCCATTGTCATCCTGGCGGTCACTAAAGCCCCAGCGCACGCCTAGCTGTTCATCAACGTCGTCTAGTACGGTAACCATGCGGCTTTCAATAAGCACCTGTTTAACCGGAATATCCAACGCATTGATCGTCTTTCTAGCTTCATCAATTGAGGCTAAAGTGTCGCGAATAAGTAAGGTATTAGTACGCTCGTCCACGGTCACTCCACCTCTTTCTGAAAGAATACCGCCTTCTGTCGACTTCAAAATAGTGGCAAGTGCCGCAGCCTTAGCGTAGTTAACTGAAATATTAACGGTGTGAAGCGGCGCTAAATCTGACACCTGCTTTTTCGATTGAAGGGCTTGTGTCTCGCGGGCTGAAAGCTCTTCAGCAGGCGCAATAAGAAGAATATTGCCTTCTAGGCGTTTATCTAGCCCTTTCACACGCAAAATCATATCTAGCGCTTGATCCCAGGGAACACCTGACAAACTGATCGTAACGTTTCCTGACACCGTGTCGGTGGTCACAAGGTTAAAACCGTTAACCTGCGCAATAATTTGTAAAACTTGCCTAACAGGTACATCTTGAAAGTCGAGGGAAATAGGGTCGCCCGTGTACTTTTTCTCGGCTTCCAGTGCTTCTTGTTGTTCGCTATCCATGGGTGAAATGGCAATGCGAAGCACAGCGTCTTTAACCGTATTTCTAACGGTTACCGGACCTGAGTAGTTAATTTCTATTCTCGCACCATCTTTGTCTTCAAAGGTTTCTATGGTCGATACCATTGTGCCAAAGTCGGCTACATTTAACTCTAATAACTGGTCTTCGCCTAAGGTGGCGTTTGCCAGTGTAAGCGACACTTTACCTTGAGATTCTATAAGCTGAACTTTAGGAGCCTCACCTTCAAACTCGACTAAAGTGACTGCGGTATTATTGGCAGCTTGCGTAAAGTCAATGTTGGTTATGGTTGAGCTTTTCGATAACGCATTTTGCGTTGCATTGGGGTCTACCAAAATAGGCTCTTGCGCCTTTACTGGAGAGACCCATAGCGTGAACGAAAATATCGCTGTTACGATGAAGGCCAGCCAATACCATCTAGGGGCTCTACGATTCAGAGATTTGTTAAATATGTATCGTTCGGCCATGCTTACTCTCCCGCCTTCGATGCTGTAGTCATTGTTGTTGTTTTCCTTTGCCAGCAGCCGGCACCATCAGGTAATAATTGCTCAATAGTAATCGAGTCAGTGTTAATTTGCGTAATTTTGCCATAAAACAAGCCAATACGACTCCCTACTTTAGCTTTATGTAGTACGCCATCATTACTTTTTAATAAAGCCCATTTGTCACCTTTTACCGAAAAGTTACCGCTAAGCGCAAGGGCATCTACGCCATAGGCTTCAAGCGCTTGTTTGGGACGCTGAAAGTTTGGCTGCAAACAGTTTTCCACCCGCGACTTCGCTACGGGAACAGCGGCATTTCGAGGGCGATCAAACGGGCTTCTTAAATCACTCGCTGTATAGTTAAACGGCGGGTGAGTTTTAAACTCAGGGTAGGGTTCAACCTGTGGCTGAGCCCGCTCTTTAACGCTTTGTGTGTAGGCTTGTAAATCGTCGAGCTGCGGCGAACAGCCCGCTATCAAAAATAGCGTTGTAAGAGATAAAAACGAGCGGATCATTTTTCATCTCCTTTAAGTTCTGAGGCGCTTTCGGAGCGATAAGTCTTCGCCTGAAGTTTAAGCGATAGGCCGTTTGGCTGTCGCTTAATTTCGAAATCATGAAGGGTTACGATTCTCGGTAAATCTGCCACCTTCGCAACAAACTCGCCAAAGTTGTGATAGCCACCACTGACTTCCATTTCAATGGGAAGCTCGGTGTAGAATTCTTTGGGTACTTCCTGTTGCCAGTTAAGAAGCTCAAATGTAAGGCCTGATGCTGTGCCCACGTAAGTAATATCGTCAAGTAGCCCAGGCGTTTCATTACTCGTGGGCAAGCTTTTAAGCATAGAAGAGAAATCTTCTCTTATTTGTTTTAGCTGCGCTTCATAGGCATCTAAATTAGCAGCAATACGATATTTCGCTTCGAACTGTAGTTTCAGCTCTTGCTCTTTTAGCTCGGCCGCATCTTGTATTGGCAGCTTGGGGCTGACTAGCAGGTAATAGCTTAACGCGCCCACCAAAATTGCCACAAAAGCGGCAACTACAATACGTACCTCATGGGGCCATATCGCGATTTGTTCAAAATCGAGTTCGTTTAATTCTTTTAGTTTAGAAACGTCAAACTTCATTATTTCTGCGCCTCACTACTCTCAACCTCTAGCGGAGCAACATTCGTATTTATTGAAAAGGTGAGCGTAAAGTTGCTAATGGCTCTTGCAGTGCTACTGTCAGATTTAATGGTAGAGAGCTCTGCGGCAACGAATACTTTAGAATTTTCTAACGCACGCATGAAGTCAGATAAGCGGTTATTAGAATCGCTTACTCCCTCTATTTCAATACGGTTGTTGGTGCGTGTCATCGTTTCAAAAGCCACGCCCGGTGGAACGAGTTTAGCTAATTCATCAAAAACGATAGGGGCAATATTTCGACTAGCTTGAAGCTGTTCAATTAGCGCCATACGCTGTTCTATTGCACTCTTTTTTTCTTTTACGGTCTTAATCTCGCCAATTTGCGCATCGAGTATAGCGATTTCACGCTCAAGATATTGATTGCGCGAGTTTTGATTATTGATTTGCTGGTCAATGGCTTGACCGATAAACCAAAAAATTAAGCCCACAATGGCAGCCACGGCCAACAAGCCTGCTAAATATTGTTGTTTTTGATGTTGGCGCTGTTTTTCTCGCCAAGGCAATAAATTTACATGTGCCATGGCGTAAAGCTCCGGCTCGCCAACCCTGCGGCAATCGCAAGCTGAGGCGCTATCTTGTTAAGTCGAGTAATATCAAGTTTAGGGTTAATTGTCATATTGCTAAAGGGATTAAAGCAATTCACATCAAGGCCTAAGTCTTGTTTTAGGATATCGACAAGAGGTGCTATCGTCGCCGCTCCACCGCTAAAGAGTATTTTGGTTGGGCGCTCTGCGTGTAACGTACTCATGTACATTTGTATAGCGCGATTGATGTTCTGCTGAAGGTTGGCAGCAAAAATGGGGAGTGTATCTTCAACCCAGTTTCCTGACAGTGTGCCATCAAGAAGCTGGCGTTCTGCTGTTTCGCGCTCAACCATGTGAATTGCGCTGATATCATTGACTAACTGGTTTAGGCCAAACGCGTGCTCTTTCGTGTAAATAACATCGCCGTTTTTAATTACACATATTTGGAGCAAAGACGCCCCCACATTAACGCAACAAAGGGGTTCATCTTCTACGTGAGGCGTATGAAAAAAATCCAGTGCATTGCCGATGGCGTAATTTTCCATATCGACAATTTTAGGCTCGAAATTAGCTTCTCTGGCTAGCAATAGTCGACTGTCTACCAGATCTTTATGTGCCGCAGTTAGCAGTACGTTTACTTTACCGGTGTGCGTGGCACTTGGCCCCATCTCTTCAAAGTCTAAATATACTTCTTCAAGTGGGTAGGGGATAAGGCTGTCGGCCTCAATTTCAATCTGATTTTCTAAATCGTAATCGTTTTGCTCGGGTTCCATGTAAACGATTTTACTGATGACTGAGGTCCCCGCGACCGCCACATTGGCCAGCTTTAACTTGGTTTTCAGTGATTTTCGAATTTTTTTCAAGGCGATACTGACCGATTCATAATCTTTAATATCGCGTTCAGAAAAAGCAATTTTATTAATGGGTTCACAAGCATACCCTTGAAGGACAAAACCCTCTTTCGATTGCTCTAACCACACCGCTTTTATTTGACGCGTGCCTATATCTAAGCCCACAATGGGTGGCAGCTTGTTTTTAAACAGCGATTTCATGTGCAAGTGTCCAGTTTCAATGGTAGTCGCTCTAAAGTACAATATTACTCTATTAGTATTGTGCGTATGGTTCTACAGATAACACATACGTATAAAATATACGTCATTTCAACAAAATGTCTTGGTATCCGTTACAGTGAAGTACATCAAACCACTTATATTATTTAGCTTCCTATCAGGCCTTATTGGTGTTGCAGCACTGGTAGGTATTTACTTTTATATCAAACCTGACCTACCAAGTGTTACTGTACTTAAGGATGTACGACTGCAAACACCAATGCAAATATACACCAAAGACGGAAAACTTATTTCTCAGTATGGAGTTAAACGGCGGATCCCGGTAAAACTTGAGGAAGTACCTCAAGAATTAATTGACGCCATACTTGCTACCGAAGACAGTCGCTTCTTTGAACACCATGGTATTGACCCCATTGGCATTATGCGGGCTGCGGTAAGCTTAGTACTAACTGGCGAAAAACGTCAGGGCGCAAGTACCTTGACCATGCAGCTAGCGCGAGGCTTCTTTCTTACTCGTGAAAAAACATATATCAGAAAGATAAAAGAAATCTTTATTGCTTTACACATGGAGCAGGAGCTTTCTAAACAAGATATTCTCGAACTCTACCTTAACAAAATTGAATTAGGCCACAGAGCGTTTGGCTTTGGTGCTGCGGCTCAGGTGTATTACGGAAAGCCGCTCAACGAGCTTTCTTTGGCGCAAATAGCTACCATCGCCGGTCTTCCTAAAGCCCCTTCTGTACTCAACCCCATTAGTGGGCCCGAGCGGTCAGTGGAACGCCGCCGCGTAGTATTGCTGCGTATGCTAGATGAAGAATACATTACTAAAGCACAATTTGATGAAGCAGCGAGTGCGCCTGTTACCGCTAAGAAGCATGGTGCCGAAATTGAGGTAGATGCACCTTATCTCGCCGACACCATTTACAACGAAATGGTTGAAATTTACGGGAAGGAAGAGGCAGAAACCGGTGGGTATCAGGTGTTTGCGACTGCAACGTCTGAGCTTCAGCTCGCCGCACAACGGGCTGTTGTGCGAAACTTACACGACTACGACGAGCGTCATGGTTATAAAGGCCCTCTTGGTTACTTATGGAATATCCCTAAGTCCGAGAGTAAAGATGAAAAAATCCCTGAACTGTCATTGAGCTTCGACATAAGCAATAAAACCTCAAGAGATGACTGGGACAATACGTCTATTATTCGAGTACTAGAAGAGGTGCCTCACATCAAGCCTCTGATGCCGTCTGTTGTGACCAAGGTAGACGAGCAATCTATAGATGTACTGTCTGTAGATGGTGAAACTCGCACAATAGCTTGGGACGGGCTGGATTGGGCGCGCCGCTACATCACAGACTTTAGGCAGGGCAGCGACCCTAAAACCGCTTCAGATGTGACCCAAGAAGGGGCTGTTATTTATATTAGACAGCAAGAAGCACAGTGGCGTATTTCGCAAATTCCCGAAGTCAGCGGCGCATTTATCGCGCTTAATCCAGAAAACGGTGCAGTTGAAGCGGTAGTAGGCGGTTATAGCTTCTATCAAAGTCAGTTCAACCGCGCTACCCAGGCTAGGCGTCAAGTGGGTTCGAATATCAAGCCGTTTGTGTATTCTGCTGCCATCAATAGCGGCTATACCTTAGCGTCCATTATTAACGATGCCCCGATTAATCAGTGGAATGCTGCTACAGGCGTTGCTTGGCGCCCGCAAAACTCTCCCGCTGAGTACGACGGGCCAATAAGAATGCGTAAGGCGCTTGGTAAGTCTAAAAACGTAGTGTCGGTTAGACTGTTGCGCGGTGTGGGGCTGAGAGAAACCGCCGACTACTTAACCCGTTTTGGCTTTAATGAAGATGATATTCCACTAGATGAAACGGTATCTTTGGGGTCGAGTTCTCATACACCGCTTGAAGTGGTAAGAGGCATGTCGGTTATCGCTAACGGCGGTTACTTAGTCAATCCCCATTTCATCAGTAAAGTGTTGGATGAAAACGGTGATGAGCTTTGGAAAGCGAACCCCGTGTGGGCGTGTAATCGTTGTGAAAGTCAAAGCGAGGCTGAAATATTGCCAGAAGATGACGAGGCTGACATTGAAGCCTTGCTTGCCGCGGAACTAAATCAAGACATTATACTTGGCGACGCCGGTGGCGAAGAAGATGCACAGAAAGTGATCGCCCCTCAAGTTATCACTGCGCAAAACGCCTTCTTAGTGGCGGAAATGATGCGTACCGCCGTTCGGGCTAATGGCAATTGGAGTAAGAAAACCTATTGGTTGGGTACAGGCTGGCGTGCACGAAATATACTTCAGCGAACTGACATTGCCGGTAAAACGGGTACTACAAACGACTCTCGAGATACCTGGTTTAGTGGATTCCACAAAGATCTCGTTGCTACGGCTTGGGTGGGCTTTGACAATATGGGTCGGCAGTTGGGGCGCGCCACGCGAAACCAAAACCTGATAAACAAAAATCCAGAAAAATTTAACTGGATAGGCAATGCACTTATTGGCACGGAAGACGGCGCTAAGGCGGCGGGACCGGCGTGGATCAGGTTCATGCAAGAGGCGTTAAAAGATAAACCCCATACGCCTATGCCCGTGCCAGAAGATATTGTGCGGGTTCGCATTGATCGTACCAGTGGGAAGTTGACCCGACGCACAGACCATACGACACTATTTGAATATTTCCTGCAAGGCACAGAACCAACTACCTATGTTCGCGATGACGAGGTGCTGGACCCTGCCACGCAGGATAAAGCGACTGCGCCAGAGCCAGAAGAAATATTCTAATTATAAGTAGGCACGTTTTAGGCGTGCCGCTTCGGGCTTAGGCGATGTATTTTGCCTGAACACATTATCGGAAATCCAATGTCAGAAGATTCACAGCGATATCTTTATATTCCTCACGCCGGCCCTTCATTGCTGGAAACCCCCCTACTTAATAAAGGCAGTGCCTTTAACGCTCGCGAGCGGGCTGCGTTCAACCTAACAGGGTTAGTTCCACCTCGATATGAAACCATAGAAGAGCAGGTGGAACGCGCTTACATGCAATATAGCAGCTTTGATGAAGCGCTTAATAAGCACATTTATTTGCGCGCCATTCAAGACAACAACGAAACGCTGTTTTACCGCCTCATTCAAAAACATATCGATGAGATGATGCCTATCATCTATACACCGACGGTGGGAGATGCCTGTGAGCAGTTTTCTGATATCTACCGCAGTTCACGCGGTCTCTTTGTATCTTATGAAGAGCGTCATCAGCTAGACGACATTGTACGAAATGCGACTAAACGCAAAGTGAAGGTGATTGTTGTTACCGACGGTGAGCGTATTTTGGGTCTAGGTGACCAAGGTATTGGCGGTATGGGTATTCCTATTGGTAAGCTTTCATTGTACACCGCTTGTGGGGGTATTAGCCCAGCATATACCTTACCGGTAATGCTTGATGTGGGTACTAACAACGAAAAGCTCTTGAACGACCCTATGTACATGGGGGCCCGCCATCCGCGCATTGGTCAGGAGGAGTACGATGAGTTCGTAGACATGTTTATCAAGGCGGTTAAGCGCCGCTGGCCTGATGTCATGATCCAGTTTGAAGACTTCGCACAGCCAAACGCTATGCCTTTGCTTAATCGCTATCGCAATGAAGTGTGTTGCTTTAACGACGATATTCAAGGTACCGCTGCGGTAACGCTTGGTACCATTTTAGCGGCCTGTAAAACTAAGCAGCAGAAGCTTAGCGACATGAAAGTCGTGTTTGTAGGCGCGGGGTCAGCGGGCTGTGGCATTGCCGAGATGCTTATACAGCAAATGGTCTTTGAAGGTCTAAGTGATGAACAAGCGCGTAAGCAAGTCTTTATGATAGACCGCTTTGGCTTGGTAACCGAAGGCATGGAAGGCTTGCGCGACTTCCAACAAAAGCTTCAGCAGAAGCAAGCCGATTTAGCTGAGTGGACATTCAGTGGTGATTACGCATCGTTACTTGATGTTATGCACTGCGCACAACCTGATGTTCTCATTGGTGTTTCAGGACAGCCTGGTTTGTTCACCGAACAAGTTATTCGCGCCATGAAGCAAGGTTGCGAATTACCTATTATCTTCCCGCTGAGTAACCCATCTCGACAAGTAGAAGCGCGGCCTGAGCAGGTTATCGAATGGACAGAAGGCGAGGTTATTATCGCAACAGGTAGCCCGTTTAAACCTGTTGAGTACAACGGCAAAGTTATTCCAATTGCGCAATGTAACAACTCCTATATTTTCCCAGGCATTGGCCTTGGGGTTGTCGCGTCAAAAGCGAAGTTAATAAGTGATGAAATGCTAATGGCTGCAAGTAACGCACTTGCAGCGGCGTCGCCATTAGTCAACACAGGGTTGGGGTCGCTGCTACCCCCGCTAGCTGCAATTGCCCAAATAAGCCGTGAGATTGCTTTTGAAGTGGGAAAGGTGGCGATGGAGCAGGGGCTTGCCTTAGAAATGTCAGACGACGCACTACGCGACTGCATAGAGCGCAATTTCTGGAAAGCGGAATATCGCCCGTATAAGCGCGTGAGTATTTAAAATTTCACGCAAGTTTTAAAAAGCAGGCTGAGCCTGCTTTTTTTATCTGTGTAAAAAGGTGTTGCTTATGCGCAACGTTTCACGCCTCTGCGGCCTTCTTACTCATCCCTTTGTCGGGTAATCTTTTGTTTTATATGGTTTATTTTGTTGTGGCATAATCCTTGATTATTTTGGGGTTAATACAAAAATAGAAACGCAGGTGTCATAAATGAAAAAAACGAAAAACAACCCAAATTCATTATATTCTCGGATTGCAAAGCGCTCGTTTACTACATCTTTGATCATGACTGCACTAGCCACGCTTAGCGCTTGTGGTGGTTCAGATGACAATGTTGAGAGTGAACCCACACCTACCACAAGTACGTACTTGTGGTAGGTGTGGGTTCACTCTCAACATTGTCATCTGAACCACCACAAGCGCTAAGCGTGGCTAGTGCAGTCATGATCAAAGATGTAGTAAACGAGCGCTTTGCAATCCGAGAATATAATGAATTTGGGTTGTTTTTCGTTTTTTTCATTTATGACACCTGCGTTTCTATTTTTGTATTAACCCCAAAATAATCAAGGATTATGCCACAACAAAATAAACCATATAAAACAAAAGATTACCCGACAAAGGGATGAGTAAGAAGGCCGCAGAGGCGTGAAACGTTGCGCATAAGCAACACCTTTTTACACAGATAAAAAAAGCAGGCTCAGCCTGCTTTTTAAAACTTGCGTGAAATTTTAAATACTCACGCGCTTATACGGGCGATATTCCGCTTTCCAGAAATTGCGCTCTATGCAGTCGCGTAGTGCGTCGTCTGACATTTCTAAGGCAAGCCCCTGCTCCATCGCCACCTTTCCCACTTCAAAAGCAATCTCACGGCTTATTTGGGCAATTGCAGCTAGCGGGGGTAGCAGCGACCCCAACCCTGTGTTGACTAATGGCGACGCCGCTGCAAGTGCGTTACTTGCAGCCATTAGCATTTCATCACTTATTAACTTCGCTTTTGACGCGACAACCCCAAGGCCAATGCCTGGGAAAATATAGGAGTTGTTACATTGCGCAATTGGAATAACTTTGCCGTTGTACTCAACAGGTTTAAACGGGCTACCTGTTGCGATAATAACCTCGCCTTCTGTCCATTCGATAACCTGCTCAGGCCGCGCTTCTACTTGTCGAGATGGGTTACTCAGCGGGAAGATAATAGGTAATTCGCAACCTTGCTTCATGGCGCGAATAACTTGTTCGGTGAACAAACCAGGCTGTCCTGAAACACCAATGAGAACATCAGGTTGTGCGCAGTGCATAACATCAAGTAACGATGCGTAATCACCACTGAATGTCCACTCAGCTAAATCGGCTTGCTTCTGCTGAAGCTTTTGTTGGAAGTCGCGCAAGCCTTCCATGCCTTCGGTTACCAAGCCAAAGCGGTCTATCATAAAGACTTGCTTACGCGCTTGTTCATCACTTAGACCTTCAAAGACCATTTGCTGTATAAGCATCTCGGCAATGCCACAGCCCGCTGACCCCGCGCCTACAAACACGACTTTCATGTCGCTAAGCTTCTGCTGCTTAGTTTTACAGGCCGCTAAAATGGTACCAAGCGTTACCGCAGCGGTACCTTGAATATCGTCGTTAAAGCAACACACTTCATTGCGATAGCGATTAAGCAAAGGCATAGCGTTTGGCTGTGCGAAGTCTTCAAACTGGATCATGACATCAGGCCAGCGGCGCTTAACCGCCTTGATAAACATGTCTACGAACTCATCGTACTCCTCCTGACCAATGCGCGGATGGCGGGCCCCCATGTACATAGGGTCGTTCAAGAGCTTTTCGTTGTTAGTACCCACATCAAGCATTACCGGTAAGGTATATGCTGGGCTAATACCCCCACAAGCGGTGTACAATGAAAGCTTACCAATAGGAATACCCATACCGCCAATACCTTGGTCACCTAGACCCAAAATACGCTCACCGTCGGTAACAACAATCACCTTCACTTTGCGTTTAGTCGCATTTCGTACAATGTCGTCTAGCTGATGACGCTCTTCATAAGATACAAAGAGACCGCGTGAACTGCGGTAGATATCAGAAAACTGCTCACAGGCATCTCCCACCGTCGGTGTATAGATGATAGGCATCATCTCATCGATATGTTTTTGAATGAGGCGGTAAAACAGCGTTTCGTTGTTGTCTTGAATGGCGCGCAAATAAATGTGCTTATTAAGCGCTTCATCAAAGCTGCTATATTGCATGTAAGCGCGTTCCACCTGCTCTTCTATGGTTTCATATCGAGGTGGAACTAACCCTGTTAGGTTGAACGCAGCCCGCTCGCGAGCGTTAAAGGCACTGCCTTTATTAAGTAGGGGGGTTTCCAGCAATGAAGGGCCGGCGTGAGGAATATAAAGATATCGCTGTGAATCTTCTGACATTGGATTTCCGATAATGTGTTCAGGCAAAATACATCGCCTAAGCCCGAAGCGGCACGCCTAAAACGTGCCTACTTATAATTAGAATATTTCTTCTGGCTCTGGCGCAGTCGCTTTATCCTGCGTGGCAGGGTCCAGCACCTCGTCATCGCGAACATAGGTAGTTGGTTCTGTGCCTTGCAGGAAATATTCAAATAGTGTCGTATGGTCTGTGCGTCGGGTCAACTTCCCACTGGTACGATCAATGCGAACCCGCACAATATCTTCTGGCACGGGCATAGGCGTATGGGGTTTATCTTTTAACGCCTCTTGCATGAACCTGATCCACGCCGGTCCCGCCGCCTTAGCGCCGTCTTCCGTGCCAATAAGTGCATTGCCTATCCAGTTAAATTTTTCTGGATTTTTGTTTATCAGGTTTTGGTTTCGCGTGGCGCGCCCCAACTGCCGACCCATATTGTCAAAGCCCACCCAAGCCGTAGCAACGAGATCTTTGTGGAATCCACTAAACCAGGTATCTCGAGAGTCGTTTGTAGTACCCGTTTTACCGGCAATGTCAGTTCGCTGAAGTATATTTCGTGCACGCCAGCCTGTACCCAACCAATAGGTTTTCTTACTCCAATTGCCATTAGCCCGAACGGCGGTACGCATCATTTCCGCCACTAAGAAGGCGTTTTGCGCAGTGATAACTTGAGGGGCGATCACTTTCTGTGCATCTTCTTCGCCACCGGCGTCGCCAAGTATAATGTCTTGATTTAGTTCCGCGGCAAGCAAGGCTTCAATGTCAGCCTCGTCATCTTCTGGCAATATTTCAGCCTCGCTTTGACTTTCACAACGATTACACGCCCACACGGGGTTCGCTTTCCAAAGCTCATCACCGTTTTCATCCAACACTTTACTGATGAAATGGGGATTGACTAAGTAACCGCCGTTAGCGATAACCGACATGCCTCTTACCACTTCAAGCGGTGTATGAGAACTCGACCCCAAAGATACCGTTTCATCTAGTGGAATATCATCTTCATTAAAGCCAAAACGGGTTAAGTAGTCGGCGGTTTCTCTCAGCCCCACACCGCGCAACAGTCTAACCGACACTACGTTTTTAGACTTACCAAGCGCCTTACGCATTCTTATTGGCCCGTCGTACTCAGCGGGAGAGTTTTGCGGGCGCCAAGCAACGCCTGTAGCAGCATTCCACTGATTAATCGGGGCATCGTTAATAATGGACGCTAAGGTATAGCCGCTATTGATGGCAGCAGAATACACAAACGGCTTGATATTCGAACCCACTTGACGCCTAGCCTGGGTAGCGCGGTTGAACTGACTTTGATAGAAGCTATAACCGCCTACTACCGCTTCAACTGCACCGTTTTCTGGATTAAGCGCGATAAATGCGCCGCTGACTTCGGGAATTTGCGAAATACGCCACTGTGCTTCTTGCTGTCTAATATAAATAACAGCCCCTTCTTGGGTCACATCTGAAGCGGTTTTAGGGTCGCTGCCCTGCCTAAAGTCTGTGATGTAGCGGCGCGCCCAATCCAGCCCGTCCCAAGCTATTGTGCGAGTTTCACCATCTACAGACAGTACATCTATAGATTGCTCGTCTACCTTGGTCACAACAGACGGCATCAGAGGCTTGATGTGAGGCACCTCTTCTAGTACTCGAATAATAGACGTATTGTCCCAGTCATCTCTTGAGGTTTTATTGCTTATGTCGAAGCTCAATGACAGTTCAGGGATTTTTTCATCTTTACTCTCGGACTTAGGGATATTCCATAAGTAACCAAGAGGGCCTTTATAACCATGACGCTCGTCGTAGTCGTGTAAGTTTCGCACAACAGCCCGTTGTGCGGCGAGCTGAAGCTCAGACGTTGCAGTCGCAAACACCTGATACCCACCGGTTTCTGCCTCTTCCTTCCCGTAAATTTCAACCATTTCGTTGTAAATGGTGTCGGCGAGATAAGGTGCATCTACCTCAATTTCGGCACCATGCTTCTTAGCGGTAACAGGCGCACTCGCTGCTTCATCAAATTGTGCTTTAGTAATGTATTCTTCATCTAGCATACGCAGCAATACTACGCGGCGGCGTTCCACTGACCGCTCGGGCCCACTAATGGGGTTGAGTACAGAAGGGGCTTTAGGAAGACCGGCGATGGTAGCTATTTGCGCCAAAGAAAGCTCGTTGAGCGGCTTTCCGTAATACACCTGAGCCGCAGCACCAAAGCCAAACGCTCTGTGGCCTAATTCAATTTTGTTAAGGTAGAGTTCGAGAATATCTTGTTTAGAAAGCTCCTGCTCCATGTGTAAAGCAATAAAGATTTCTTTTATCTTTCTGATATATGTTTTTTCACGAGTAAGAAAGAAGCCTCGCGCTAGCTGCATGGTCAAGGTACTTGCGCCCTGACGTTTTTCGCCAGTTAGTACTAAGCTTACCGCAGCCCGCATAATGCCAATGGGGTCAATACCATGGTGTTCAAAGAAGCGACTGTCTTCGGTAGCAAGTATGGCGTCAATTAATTCTTGAGGTACTTCCTCAAGTTTTACCGGGATCCGCCGTTTAACTCCATACTGAGAAATAAGTTTTCCGTCTTTGGTGTATATTTGCATTGGTGTTTGCAGTCGTACATCCTTAAGTACAGTAACACTTGGTAGGTCAGGTTTGATATAAAAGTAAATACCTACCAGTGCTGCAACACCAATAAGGCCTGATAGGAAGCTAAATAATATAAGTGGTTTGATGTACTTCACTGTAACGGATACCAAGACATTTTGTTGAAATGACGTATATTTTATACGTATGTGTTATCTGTAGAACCATACGCACAATACTAATAGAGTAATATTGTACTTTAGAGCGACTACCATTGAAACTGGACACTTGCACATGAAATCGCTGTTTAAAAACAAGCTGCCACCCATTGTGGGCTTAGATATAGGCACGCGTCAAATAAAAGCGGTGTGGTTAGAGCAATCGAAAGAGGGTTTTGTCCTTCAAGGGTATGCTTGTGAACCCATTAATAAAATTGCTTTTTCTGAACGCGATATTAAAGATTATGAATCGGTCAGTATCGCCTTGAAAAAAATTCGAAAATCACTGAAAACCAAGTTAAAGCTGGCCAATGTGGCGGTCGCGGGGACCTCAGTCATCAGTAAAATCGTTTACATGGAACCCGAGCAAAACGATTACGATTTAGAAAATCAGATTGAAATTGAGGCCGACAGCCTTATCCCCTACCCACTTGAAGAAGTATATTTAGACTTTGAAGAGATGGGGCCAAGTGCCACGCACACCGGTAAAGTAAACGTACTGCTAACTGCGGCACATAAAGATCTGGTAGACAGTCGACTATTGCTAGCCAGAGAAGCTAATTTCGAGCCTAAAATTGTCGATATGGAAAATTACGCCATCGGCAATGCACTGGATTTTTTTCATACGCCTCACGTAGAAGATGAACCCCTTTGTTGCGTTAATGTGGGGGCGTCTTTGCTCCAAATATGTGTAATTAAAAACGGCGATGTTATTTACACGAAAGAGCACGCGTTTGGCCTAAACCAGTTAGTCAATGATATCAGCGCAATTCACATGGTTGAGCGCGAAACAGCAGAACGCCAGCTTCTTGATGGCACACTGTCAGGAAACTGGGTTGAAGATACACTCCCCATTTTTGCTGCCAACCTTCAGCAGAACATCAATCGCGCTATACAAATGTACATGAGTACGTTACACGCAGAGCGCCCAACCAAAATACTCTTTAGCGGTGGAGCGGCGACGATAGCACCTCTTGTCGATATCCTAAAACAAGACTTAGGCCTTGATGTGAATTGCTTTAATCCCTTTAGCAATATGACAATTAACCCTAAACTTGATATTACTCGACTTAACAAGATAGCGCCTCAGCTTGCGATTGCCGCAGGGTTGGCGAGCCGGAGCTTTACGCCATGGCACATGTAAATTTATTGCCTTGGCGAGAAAAACAGCGCCAACATCAAAAACAACAATATTTAGCAGGCTTGTTGGCCGTGGCTGCCATTGTGGGCTTAATTTTTTGGTTTATCGGTCAAGCCATTGACCAGCAAATCAATAATCAAAACTCGCGCAATCAATATCTTGAGCGTGAAATCGCTATACTCGATGCGCAAATTGGCGAGATTAAGACCGTAAAAGAAAAAAAGAGTGCAATAGAACAGCGTATGGCGCTAATTGAACAGCTTCAAGCTAGTCGAAATATTGCCCCTATCGTTTTTGATGAATTAGCTAAACTCGTTCCACCGGGCGTGGCTTTTGAAACGATGACACGCACCAACAACCGTATTGAAATAGAGGGAGTAAGCGATTCTAATAACCGCTTATCTGACTTCATGCGTGCGTTAGAAAATTCTAAAGTATTCGTTGCCGCAGAGCTCTCTACCATTAAATCTGACAGTAGCACTGCAAGAGCCATTAGCAACTTTACGCTCACCTTTTCAATAAATACGAATGTTGCTCCGCTAGAGGTTGAGAGTAGTGAGGCGCAGAAATAATGAAGTTTGACGTTTCTAAACTAAAAGAATTAAACGAACTCGATTTTGAACAAATCGCGATATGGCCCCATGAGGTACGTATTGTAGTTGCCGCTTTTGTGGCAATTTTGGTGGGCGCGTTAAGCTATTACCTGCTAGTCAGCCCCAAGCTGCCAATACAAGATGCGGCCGAGCTAAAAGAGCAAGAGCTGAAACTACAGTTCGAAGCGAAATATCGTATTGCTGCTAATTTAGATGCCTATGAAGCGCAGCTAAAACAAATAAGAGAAGATTTCTCTTCTATGCTTAAAAGCTTGCCCACGAGTAATGAAACGCCTGGGCTACTTGACGATATTACTTACGTGGGCACAGCATCAGGCCTTACATTTGAGCTTCTTAACTGGCAACAGGAAGTACCCAAAGAATTCTACACCGAGCTTCCCATTGAAATGGAAGTCAGTGGTGGCTATCACAACTTTGGCGAGTTTGTTGCGAAGGTGGCAGATTTACCGAGAATCGTAACCCTTCATGATTTCGAAATTAAGCGACAGCCAAACGGCCTATCGCTTAAACTTCAGGCGAAGACTTATCGCTCCGAAAGCGCCTCAGAACTTAAAGGAGATGAAAAATGATCCGCTCGTTTTTATCTCTTACAACGCTATTTTTGATAGCGGGCTGTTCGCCGCAGCTCGACGATTTACAAGCCTACACACAAAGCGTTAAAGAGCGGGCTCAGCCACAGGTTGAACCCTACCCTGAGTTTAAAACTCACCCGCCGTTTAACTATACAGCGAGTGATTTAAGAAGCCCGTTTGATCGCCCTCGAAATGCCGCTGTTCCCGTAGCGAAGTCGCGGGTGGAAAACTGTTTGCAGCCAAACTTTCAGCGTCCCAAACAAGCGCTTGAAGCCTATGGCGTAGATGCCCTTGCGCTTAGCGGTAACTTTTCGGTAAAAGGTGACAAATGGGCTTTATTAAAAAGTAATGATGGCGTACTACATAAAGCTAAAGTAGGGAGTCGTATTGGCTTGTTTTATGGCAAAATTACGCAAATTAACACTGACTCGATTACTATTGAGCAATTATTACCTGATGGTGCCGGCTGCTGGCAAAGGAAAACAACAACAATGACTACAGCATCGAAGGCGGGAGAGTAAGCATGGCCGAACGATACATATTTAACAAATCTCTGAATCGTAGAGCCCCTAGATGGTATTGGCTGGCCTTCATCGTAACAGCGATATTTTCGTTCACGCTATGGGTCTCTCCAGTAAAGGCGCAAGAGCCTATTTTGGTAGACCCCAATGCAACGCAAAATGCGTTATCGAAAAGCTCAACCATAACCAACATTGACTTTACGCAAGCTGCCAATAATACCGCAGTCACTTTAGTCGAGTTTGAAGGTGAGGCTCCTAAAGTTCAGCTTATAGAATCTCAAGGTAAAGTGTCGCTTACACTGGCAAACGCCACCTTAGGCGAAGACCAGTTATTAGAGTTAAATGTAGCCGACTTTGGCACAATGGTATCGACCATAGAAACCTTTGAAGACAAAGATGGTGCGAGAATAGAAATTAACTACTCAGGTCCGGTAACCGTTAGAAATACGGTTAAAGACGCTGTGCTTCGCATTGCCATTTCACCCATGGATAGCGAACAACAAGAAGCACTGGAAGCCGAGAAAAAGTACACGGGCGACCCTATTTCCCTCGACTTTCAAGATGTACCTGTTAGGCAAGTTTTACAAATTATTGCGCAGGTTAACGGTTTTAACCTTGTGACCACCGACACGGTGTCAGGAAACGTTACGATCAGTTTGTCAGGTGTTCCCTGGGATCAAGCGCTAGATATGATTTTGCGTGTGAAAGGGCTAGATAAACGCCTAGAAGGCAATATTCTTCTTATTGCGCCTGCTGAAGAGCTTTCAGCCCGCGAGACACAAGCCCTTCAATCGAAAAAGCAGGTGTCAGATTTAGCGCCGCTTCACACCGTTAATATTTCAGTTAACTACGCTAAGGCTGCGGCACTTGCCACTATTTTGAAGTCGACAGAAGGCGGTATTCTTTCAGAAAGAGGTGGAGTGACCGTGGACGAGCGTACTAATACCTTACTTATTCGCGACACTTTAGCCTCAATTGATGAAGCTAGAAAGACGATCAATGCGTTGGATATTCCGGTTAAACAGGTGCTTATTGAAAGCCGCATGGTTACCGTACTAGACGACGTTGATGAACAGCTAGGCGTGCGCTGGGGCTTTAGTGACCGCCAGGATGACAATGGCATATCAGGCAGTATTGAAGGTGCAGATACCATTGCTGGTGGCGTTGTGCCAAGTATTGAAAACCGTCTTAATGTTAACCTTCCGGTAAGCAGCGCAGCAGGTAGTATCGGTTTTCAGATAGCCAGCTTGGTAGATGGCACCATACTCGATTTGGAACTGTCTGCATTAGAATCGGAAAATAAGGGCGAAATTATTGCAAGTCCGCGTATTACCGTTGCAAATCAGCACGAAGCGTACATTGAACAAGGTACCGAAATTCCTTATGTTCAAGCAACCTCGAGTGGTGCTACGTCAGTAGAATTCAAAAAAGCGGTACTGTCGCTTAAAGTAACGCCGCACATCACCCCTGATAATCGCATAATTCTTGATTTAGTGGTGACACAAGATACCCGAGGTGAGACGGTAACAACCTCTACAGGGGATGCCGTAGCTATTGACACCCAAGAGATTAAGACACAAGTCTTAGTGGAAAATGGTGAAACCATTGTGCTCGGTGGTATTTTTCAGCAAACCAGCTCTGACGGTGTGTCAAAAGTACCGCTATTTGGTGATTTGCCCCTTGTTGGCGCGCTATTTAGAAACTCATCTCAGCTTCAACAAAAACGTGAGCTTCTTATCTTCGTAACACCTAAGATAGTGACAGAAAGACCATAATTGTTGGTTTGATAAACAAAAAATGCGCTTTTAAAAGCGCGTTTTTTCGTTTTAGGGCCTTTTTTGCCACTAAATTTACAGGTATAGGCTATTTGTTGGTAACAAAACTTGCAACGCCTTGCATGAAACTGAGATAATCCCCGCCTCGAAATTTAAGCGAGGTTTAAGGAGTGGTGCTTATTGGACACTAAATAGGCACGAGTCAATGGGTAGGCTGGTAAGGCAACAGTGCACTGCCCCTAACATGATTAAGTTGTGATATAAGCA
>Ga0105227_100296_pt1 | contig 19217 bp, 20 predicted proteins | sample Virmet3734_803_FD_89585 | JGI IMG/M metagenome (GOLD analysis project Ga0105227, IMG submission 89585) | Marine viral communities from the Southern Atlantic ocean transect to study dissolved organic matter and carbon cycling - metaG 3734_803 | ecosystem: Environmental > Aquatic > Marine > Oceanic...
CGCTTCAAGGCGGAAGGCAAGAACGTGATGCTGGCCGCCGGCGACACCTTCCGCGCCGCCGCGGTGGAGCAGCTGCAGGTGTGGGGCGAGCGGAACGACATCCCGGTGGTGGCCCAGCACACCGGCGCGGATTCCGCCTCGGTAGTCTATGACGCCGTCCAGGCCGCCCAGTCCCGCGGCGCCGACGTGCTGATCGCCGACACCGCCGGCCGTCTGCACACCCGCGGCAACCTGATGGAAGAGCTGACCAAGGTCACCCGGGTGATGAAGAAACTGATTCCGGACGCGCCCCACGAAGTGCTGCTGGTACTGGACGCCGGCACCGGCCAGAATGCCATCCAGCAAGCCGAGCAGTTCCGCGATGCCGCCGGCGTGACCGGGTTGGCACTGACCAAGCTCGACGGCACCGCCAAAGGCGGTATCCTGTTTGCCTTGGCCAAACGCACTGGTCTGCCGATTCGTTTTATCGGTGTCGGGGAACGACTGGAAGACCTGCGCCCCTTCCATGCGGAAGAATTTGTGCAGGCGTTGTTTGAAGATGTGGCGGGGTAGCAACACCCTTCGCCAATAGCACCGTAGGAGCGGCGCTTGAGGCGCGAAGCCCGACAGTTGCGAGTTTCGAGAAGCGAGTTTCGAAAAGACAGAACCTTTTGCTTTTCGCTACTTTCAACTCGCTCCTCGCAACCCGGGCTTGTTCGCGCCTCATACCCACAGGGCACAGTGAACGCGCTTCTACAACAGCATAACTGTCCGAAGGACTCTCATGATTCAGTTTGACCGGGTCAGCAAACGCTACCCGAACGGCAAAGACGCACTCAGCAAGGTGAGCTTCACGCTCCCTGCCGGGCAGCTGACGTTTTTGACCGGTCACTCCGGGGCGGGCAAATCCACCCTGTTGAAGCTGATCATGATGCTGGAGCGCCCCACCCAGGGTCAGGTGTTCATCGAAGGCCAGAACCTGAACGGGTTCGGCAACCGCCATATTCCCCTGCTGCGCCGCAAGATCGGCATGGTTCACCAGAACCACCAGTTGCTGTTCGACCGCACCGTGTTCGACAACGTGGCCCTGCCACTGATCATCGCCGGCTACGCCCGCAGCGATATCGGCAAGCGGGTACGCGCCGCCCTGGACAAGGTGGGTCTGCTGGACAAGGAAAAGCTCAACCCCATCATGCTCTCCGGCGGCGAACAACAGCGGGTGGGCATTGCCCGGGCAGTGGTCAACAAGCCGCCGCTGCTGCTGGCGGACGAACCCACCGGTAACCTGGACCCGGCCCTCTCTGAGGAGATCATGGATCTGTTCAAGGACTTCGCCCGGGTAGGCGTGGCCGTGCTGATTGCCACCCACGACCTGAGCCTGATCGCCCGCTACAACCATCGCCTGCTGACCCTGCGTGAAGGCCGACTAATCCACGATGGCGATGAAGGGGGGCACCATGGCAGCTAACAAGGGGCCCAGGAACGCCACTCCAATCAAGGCCAACCGCCAGAAGCCGGAGCGGGTGCGCCGGGTGGCCGGCGCCCACAGTGCCCGCACCTCCCTGCAGGACCGCTTCCGCAGCTGGCGCCAGCACCATCAGGACTCTTTCCGGGATGCGCTGCAGCGGCTCAACGCGGCCCGGGCCAGCAGTGCCATGACCATCCTGGTGATCGCCATTGCCCTGGCCTTGCCCGCCGGTCTGGCGGTGCTGCTGGACAATGCCCGTGCCATTACCCGCGGCTGGGACGGCAATGCCCACCTGTCCGTGTTTCTGGACATGAACATCAACGAGCAGCGCCAGCGGCAGCTGGCCCGGGACTGGCAGGGCCTCGACAACATTACCCGCACCGAGGTCATCACCCGGGAACAGGCGCTGGCAGAATTCAAGGCCCTGTCCGGCTTCGGCGAGGTGCTGGAAGCCCTGCCGGACAACCCGCTACCGCCGCTGATCGTGGTATACCCGGATGAGACCGACCCGGTTACCCTGCGCGCCCTGGAAAACCGCCTGGCGGAGGCCGACGGGGTGGATCTGGTTCAGCTGGATGTGGAGTGGGTGCGCCGTCTGCACGCCCTGATCGAGCTGGGCGAACGGCTGATTTCGGCCCTCACCCTGGCCCTGGCCGCCGCCGTGGTGCTGGTGGTGGTGAACACCATCCGCCTGGCCATCGAAAGCCGCCGGGAGGAAATCGTGGTGGTGAAGATCGTCGGCGGCACCGACGGCTTCGTGCGCCGGCCCTTCCTGTACTCCGGTTTCTGCTTCGGTTTCGCCGGCGGCGCCACCGCTGTGATCCTGGTACAGGTGGCATTGTGGTGGCTGGGCGGGCCCATCGACGAATTGCTGGCCCTGTACAATAGTGATGAATCACTCACCGCCATGGCCGCATCCAGCCTGATCGTCCTGCCTGTTTTCAGTGGCATCCTCGGGCTGCTGGGCGCCTGGTTGGCGGTGGGCCGGCACCTGGGGGATATCGAGCCGAATTTCTGAGCCACGACGCCCCAGCCGGCTCAGTGGCGAGGGACGAGGAGCGAAAGGCTTTTCGAAACCCGGACCTCGCCACTGGCTTCTCATCCCCCGGAACCTTCCCCCGTTATTCTCGTCCAATTCTCTGTTCATCCCCGGTTCACATGGCCGGTCTAGACTCGATACTTGCCCATCGACTGGCTTAATCGCCGGGAACCTTTTTACCTATTAGCACTCCAATCAACCGAGTGCTAATATCATGGCACACATGGATAGACATCGGTCTTCAACGAGGAGACAACGCGCATGACAACCCCTTCCACTCAGGCACAGGCGCTTATGCTGGCAGTACCGGGTAACAACCTGGACGCCTATATGCGAGCCGTTAATGCCGTGCCGGTGCTCAGCGCAGACGACGAACAACGTTTGGCAGAACAGTATTACTACGAGCAGGACCTGGATGCCGCCCGCAACCTGGTTCTGGCCCATCTGCGGTTTGTGGTCCATATCGCCCGCAGCTACACCGGCTATGGCCTGCCTCTGGGCGACCTGGTCCAGGAAGGTAACGTGGGGCTGATGAAAGCGGTGAAGCGTTTCGACCCTACCAAGGGTGTGCGTCTGGTGAGCTTTGCCGTGCACTGGATCAAAGCGGAAATTCACGAGTACGTCATCAAGAACTGGCGCATCGTGAAAGTGGCGACCACCAAGGCCCAGCGAAAACTGTTCTTCAACCTGCGTGGCCAGAAGAAACAGCTGGGACGCCTGAGTATGGAAGAGGCGCAACGGGTGGCTGACGATCTGGGTGTTACCGCCGCCCAGGTCAAGGAAATGGAAGGTCGGCTGGGCGCCTATGATGCCAGCTTCGACGGCCCCACCAGTGATGATGATGACAATACTGTGGTTTCCCCGGCCGCTTACCTGCACAGCGATAACAGCGATCCGGCGGATCTGCTGGCCGAGCAGGATCAGCAGGAACGGGAAAGCCGCCAGCTGGGCTCTGCTCTGATGGCACTGGACGAACGCAGCCGCGACATCCTCGAGCGTCGCTGGCTGGCTGACCAGAAGTCCACCCTCCAGGATCTGGCCAACGAATACGGTGTGTCCGCCGAGCGAATTCGCCAGCTGGAAAACAACGCCATCAAGAAACTGCGCAACGCCATCGCGGCGTAACTCCGCAGCAAGTCACATGCAAGGCCCCTTTCGAGGGGCCTTTTTTACAGGCCCCAACGCGTTCCACTAGCCCCCTGTAGGAGCGCCTCTTGAGGTGCGAACCGCCCGCCAGCGTGGAAATCGACCGCAGGGCGATCAGGAATCACAGGGCTCGACAGATTTATACAAGAACGGTTGCAATAAATTTAAGCCGTTACTGTCTCATTGCATCCGGTTCGCACCTCAAGGGGGGGGGTTATTCGCTGCGCTCACCCTTCGGGCCGCACTGCACTAGGTGCGTTACTCCGTTACGCTCCGTTCCTACAGCGGCCTTGAATATCCCGACGGCGAGATAATTCCGGTACACTATGCAACCCGAGGCGGCACCCGACATGACCGCCACAGCGGAGCAATGCATGAAAATTCTGCTCGTACTCGGCGCCCTGAACGGCGCGCTGGCCGTTAGCTTCGGCGCCTTTGGTGCCCATGGCCTGAAATCCCGCGTGGACGACTCCATGCTTGCCGTGTGGTCCACCGCCAGCGAGTACCATTTCTACCATGCTCTGGCCATGCTGCTATGCGGGCTACTGGCCAAGGCATTTGGCGCCAGCGGCATGGTCACCGCTGGCTGGGTACTGTTTGCCGGCACCCTGGTGTTCAGTGGTAGCCTGTATGTGATGGTGCTCAGCGGTCAGAAGTGGCTCGGCGCCATTACCCCGCTGGGCGGCACCGCGCTGATCATCGGCTGGCTGATGCTGGCCTGGTCCCTGTTCAAGGCAGTTTGATCTCTATCATGAAGCTTACCGTCAACGGCGATACCCTGACCCTGGATGGCACCACCATTGCGGATCTGGTGACACAACTGAACCTGACCGGCCGCCGGCTGGCGGTGGAAGTGAACCGGGATATTGTTCCGAAAAGCCAGCATGGCGATTTCACCCTGAAAGACGGTGACGTGGTGGAGATTGTCCATGCCATCGGCGGTGGCTGACACTGTCCGACCCTATTCCATTCGCAGTAACCTGACTCCGAGGCCCCCATGTCCGACCTGCTGACCATTGCCGGTAACACCTATTCCTCCCGACTGCTGATCGGCACCGGCAAATACAAGGATTTCGACGAAACCCGCGAGGCCATCGAAACCAGCGGCGCGGAGATCGTCACCGTGGCCATTCGTCGCACCAATATTGGCCAGAATGCGGATGAGCCCAACCTGCTGGATTTCATCAGCCCGGACAAATACACCATCCTGCCCAACACCGCCGGCTGCTTCTCCGCCGAGGATGCGGTGCGTTGCTGCAAGCTGGCCCGGGAGCTGCTGGATGGCCACGACCTGGTCAAGCTGGAAGTGCTGGGCGATCAAAAAACCCTGTACCCCAACATTCCGCACACCCTGAAGGCCGCCCGGGAACTGATCGACGATGGCTTCAACGTCATGGTCTACACCAATGACGACCCGATTGTGGCCAAGGAACTGGAAAGCATGGGCTGTGTGGCGGTCATGCCACTGGGCTCACTGATCGGTTCCGGGCTGGGCATTCTCAACCCCCACAACATCCGCCTGATCATGGAAGACGCCAAAGTGCCAATCATCGTGGACGCGGGCGTCGGCACCGCCTCGGATGCGGCCATTGCCATGGAAATGGGCTGCGATGGGGTATTGCTCAACTCTGCGGTGGCCCATGCGCAGAAGCCGGTATTGATGGCGTCGGCCATGCGAAAAGCCATCGAAGCCGGGCGTGAAGCTTTCCTGGCAGGACGCATGCCCCGCAAGGCCTACGCGTCTGCTTCCTCGCCGCTGGACGGTATCAGTCGATAAAAAAATGGCGCCGATCTTGGGGGAGAGTCGGCGCCAGGGGGAATGGGTTTTCAATACCATGACTTGCAGGATCATAATCCCCCTTCGTTCATCAAGATGACGTGAACTCCTCCGGGCCACGGTTTTTGCTACAATCGCCCCCCGCTCAACTCACCTGGCAATCCCATGCTCGACTTCATCAAACAGGATAAAGACCCGGAAACCGGCAAGGTCATGCGCAAGGTACGCAGCTTTGTGTTGCGCGAAGGCCGCCTTACCGCCGGACAGCGCAACGCCCTGGACAATCTCTGGCCACAGTTTGGCCTGGAACGGGCGGACGGCATGCTGGACCCGCAGACCGTATTTGGCCGCGATGTGCCCCGGGTGCTGGAAATCGGGTATGGCATGGGACACTCCCTGGCGGATATGGCCCAGGCCGATCCGGACAAGGACTTTATCGGTATTGAAGTGCATCGCCCGGGCGTGGGCGCCCTGTTGATGGAAATCCAGCAGCGCGGACTGAGCAACCTGCGCAGCTACTGCGATGACGCGGTGGAGATTCTCGAGCTGTGCATCCCGGATAACAGCCTGGCCCGGGTGCAACTCTATTTCCCCGATCCCTGGCACAAGAAAAAGCACCACAAGCGCCGCATCGTCCAGCCCGCCTGGGTAGCCCTGGTGCATCGCAAGCTGCAACCCGGCGGCGTGCTGCACATGGCCACAGACTGGGAAAACTATTCCGAGCATATGATGGAAGTGATGAACGACGCCGACGGTTTCACTAACCTGGCCGGCGCCGGGCAGTTCTCACCACGGCCGAGCTGGCGCCCGGAAACCAAATTTGAGCGACGCGGGGAAAAACTGGGGCACGGGGTCTGGGATCTGTTGTTTGAAAAGTCGTAGGGCCTGGTTCCACCAGGCCCTGCCAGTCAGACCTTAAAAGAAATATGCTTCCAGGCCCAGCTGGAAGCTGTTGTATTCCAGATCATCCCCGCCTTCGACCTCAAAGCTGTAGCGGTTATAACTACCAACCAGAGCGGCGCGCCCCTCATTGATCAGGTACTTGGTCCGCAGACCAAAAAAGAAATCTCTGCCATCTTCAGAGAACTTTTCCCGAATACCCGGCCCCGTCAGGACAATGTCTCCATCCCAGTTCTGCAGCCCCAAGGTTCCTCCCAGATAGAAGTTTTCAGAAAGCGGGAACAACAGATCTGCAGCCAGATAAGTCCCATCCGCTTCCACGCCGTAACTTCCCAGGCCCATACCGGATACCTTGATATCGCCACTTTGCTCACCGAATTTCCGGTAGCCAAAACGCAGACTTGACGCGTCCCCAAAAGCGTAGCCGAGATACGCATTCAACCCCGTATCAAAGCCGTCATCATCCGTCGTGATATCCGGAGATACAAACGCCTGAAACTCATCTTCCAACTGTTCTCCGAAGTCACCCCGGTCCAGCGCAAAGCCGCCGCCCACCATAAATCCGGAAGGCTTCTGAGCCACAGATACAGACGCAAGCCCCAGCAAACATACCCCCACAAACACTTTTTTCATCGTGCTCTTCCCTTCGTTTGGCAAAACAAAAGATCCTAGCCGGTCCACCCCCGATGCAAAGTTTTGCACAACGTTTTGAGATATCACTTACACGTCTTTCAGCAATCTCGCACTGACGACCCCTGTCGCTCCCATCATCCCCAGCACCAGCAAGGCCCAGTCATTACCCAACATCGCCACCCCGGCACTGATGCCACCCACTGCCAGCAGCAGAAAGCCGATAACGGTATTACTGACGGCGGTGTAGTCCGTTCGCTTGTTACCACCGGCCATATCGACCATGTAGGTCTTGCGGCCGATGCGCACGCCGGCATGGGCGATGGCGAGCACAAAGAAGGCCAGGGGATAGAGCCAGTGAAACCAGTCAGTCTGCGGCCCCCAGGCGGCAAGCCCACCGGCCAGCAGACAGACCAGCGCCGCCAGTCCGCCACCGCGCACCATCACATTACGGCTGGAGGTATCGGCCATATACCCCCAGACGGTGGCGCTGACGGCACTGGCCAGGCTGGATGCCAGCACAAAGCTGCCCAGCAGGAGTGGCAGCGAGGCCTGGGCCTGGGCCACCAGCACCAGAAACGGCGAGGCCAGCGACGACGCCATCAGCAGGGCCCGGGTGATCACGAAACGTCGGAAAGGGGCATCGTTTTTCAGCAGGCCGAGACTGGCAACGGCTTCCTTGAAGGCGTTATTTCCCCCTTCGCTGGCCCCGGGAAATTCGTCCACGGTGAAGAACACCACGGCAGCGATCAGCCAGGCCACCCCTGCCGCTGTCAGCAGTGCACTGTAAAAGGCCATGGTGGGATCGGAATCCCCCCGGAAAATCACCAGCGACAGGGCAAAGGTAATGGCCCCTGACAGGGTCGCAGACAACCCGGTAAGGCGGCCGCGGCGGGATTTGGGAATACATTTGCCCTGCACATCTTTCATTGCCACCGAGCAGAAGCCCCGGCTGATGCTGAACAGGATCAGCAAGCCCACAATCGTCAGGCCCGCCTGCATGCCCTCCAGCATCCACACCGCGGCAGCCATCCCCAGCACTGCCAGCCCCTGCAGGGCCGCCCCCAGTGCCCAGAACCCCTTGCGTACCGGATAGCGGCGCACCATGGCGCCAATCATCAACTGGGGAATCAGCGAGCCCGACTCCCGGATGGGAACCAGTAATGCCGCCAGGGACGAGGGGGCCCCCACCGCCGTGATCAACCAGGCCAGCACGGTTTTCGGGTTGATCAGCAGATCGCCGATCTTGGTCAGGGTATTGGCGCTGATGATGCGAAAGAAATTCCCCGGCACCTCCCGGCAGGCGGCATCACTGATGTCCTTGCAGGTTCGCGCATCCTCCTCGTTGGCCACCTGGGCATAAAGGCGCTCGAGAAGATCCTGTTTTGCCATGCTTCACCCCATCTTGATCACTTTTTGACCCGGCCCTCACTGTGGCAGGCTTAGCGTGAACCCAACATATAACGACGGAGGGTAAGACGTATGTATCGGGTTTACTATCTCGTCCCCAACCTGCAACAGGTTCGCAACGCGATCTCCCGCCTGGACACCGCCGGCATCGGTGGTGAACGCATCCACGTGATGGCCCGGGATGCGGGCGAGCTGGATCGTCACGGCATCAATGCCACCACCCCCTGGGAAGATACCGACATCATGAGCAACGGCTACAGTGGTGCCACTCGCGGCCTGCTGATCGGTCTCATCGCCGGCTATGCCATTGCCTTTATCGACCCCTGGGGCGTGGACGCCCATCTGGGCGTATGGCTACTCACCGCCCTGTTCTTCACCTGCTTCGGCGCCTGGGCCGGAGGGCTACGTGGCATCTCCCATGCCAACCACCATCTGTCCCCCTACCTGCAATCCGTGAAGAACGGCAACTATCTGATTCTCATCGATGTGGACCGCAAGCATGAACGCAATCGCGTCCACCAGGCTCTGGACCATCACATCGAAATCCGCAATCAGGGCGAAGAGGAGCATTTCTCCCCCCTGGCCTGAATCACAGGCAAATTACACGCCCTGTCGCCCGGTAGTCGATTGCACGGCTACCGGGCGGGCTTTAGACTTTGCGGCATCCTTAGCAAGCGAGTCATCATGCCGCAACCGATCCCCCAAGATGCTCCATGGGCTGCCGAAGACTCCGTCGGTCTGGTCGAGCCCAGAACGCTGTCGTTTGATACGGCTCTCGAACTGGAGTGCGGTCGCACTCTTTCGTCCTATGAGCTGGTCTACGAGACCTACGGTACCCTCAACGACGACGCCTCCAATGCGGTGCTGATCTGTCATGCCCTGTCCGGCCATCACCATGCCGCCGGATACCACAGCGAGGATGACAAGCGCCCCGGCTGGTGGGATACCTGCATCGGCCCGGGCAAGGTCATCGATACCAACCGCTTTTTCGTGGTGAGCCTGAACAATCTGGGTGGCTGTCACGGCTCCACCGGGCCGGCTTCCATCAACCCGGACACCGGCCAGCCCTGGGGGCCGGATTTTCCCATGATGACGGTAAAGGACTGGGTCAACAGCCAGGCCAGGCTGGCGGATGTGCTGGGCATCTCACGCTGGGCCGCGGTGATCGGCGGCAGCATGGGCGGCATGCAGGCGCTGCAGTGGTCCATCGACTATCCGGATCGGCTCAGCCATGCGGTAGTCATTGCGGCGGCCCCGAAACTGTCCGCCCAGAACATTGCCTTCAACGAAGTGGCGCGCCAGTCGATTCTCACTGACCCCAACTTCCATGGCGGTCGCTATTACCTGCACGATACCTATCCCCGGCAGGGGCTGATCCTGGCGCGTATGGTGGGTCATATCACCTACCTGAGCGACGACGCCATGCGCATGAAATTCGGCCGCGACCTGCGTGCCGGTCGCTTTCATTTCGGCTTCGACGTGGAATTCCAGGTGGAATCCTATCTTCGCCACCAGGGGGAAGTGTTCTCGCGCAACTTCGACGCCAACACCTACCTGCTGATGACCAAGGCGCTGGATTATTTCGACCCGGCCCGGGAATTCGATAATTCCCTGGAAACCGCCCTGGCAAAACCGGAGTGCAAGTTTCTGGTCATGTCGTTCACGTCCGATTGGCGTTTTGCGCCGGAGCGCAGCCGGGAAATCGTCAACGGCCTGGTCCACGCCGGCCGCGATGTGAGCTATGCGGAAATCGACACCCCCAAGGGGCATGACGCTTTCCTGCTGGACATCCCTGAATACACCAAGCTGTTCGGCGCCTACATGCACAGGGTCGCCAACGAGGTGGAAAATGGCGTAAACCCTGTGGAGGCAGGCAACCATGCGTGATGACCTGCAACTGATCAGCGACTGGATCCCCGCGGACGCCAGCCTGCTGGACCTGGGCTGCGGCGACGGCACCCTGCTGGCCCATCTGAAACAGCACAAACAGATCCGTGGTTATGGTCTGGAGATCAACCAGGACAACCTGGCGGCCTGCTTCGAAAAAGGCGTCAACGTGCTGGAGCAGGATCTGGACGAAGGGCTGGGCAACTTCCAGAATCACCGCTTCGATTACGTGGTTATGACCCAGGCTCTGCAGGCAGTACTGCGCCCGGATCAGATCCTCAACGAAATGCTGCGCGTGGGTCGCGAGGCGATCATTACCTTCCCCAACTTCGGTCACTGGCGGGTCCGCGCCTACCTGGGCCTGAAGGGGCGCATGCCAGTGTCTTCCGCACTGCCCTACGAGTGGTACAACACCCCCAATATCCACCTGTGCACCGTGCAGGATTTCGAAACCCATTGCCGAAAAAGCAACATCCGCATCCTGGAACGCCAGGTGATCAACCGCCACCATCGCAGCGGTTTACTGGCACGTCTCTGGCCCAATCTGTTCGGGGAAATTGCGATTTATCGGGTTACGGTTTAAAAGCAGCAGCAAGCCTCAAGCTGCAACGCGATTGTAGGTTCTTTTTTGGTTAAACCCCGGAGCCGCGCCCACATTCTCGGCGCGGCTCCTGTATGACAAAACAGACGAAACCCGGATTCGCGTTGTAGCCTGCAGCTTGAACCTCGCCGCTAACGACGTCAGGAGTTTTTCATGGAAAAAATCGTTCTCGCCTCCGGCAACGCCAAAAAACTCGCCGAAATGCAGCGCCTGCTTGAGCCACTGGATATCCAGGTGGTGGCCCAGAGTGAATTTTCCGTTCCGGAAGCGGAGGAAACCGGCACCACCTTTGTGGAAAACGCCATCATCAAGGCCCGCAATGCCAGCAAATACACCGGCCTGCCCGCTATCGCCGATGACTCGGGGATTGAAGTGGAAGCGCTCAATGGTGCCCCCGGGGTGTATTCAGCCCGGTTTTCCGGGGTTGGCGCCACCGACGCCAAGAACAATGCCCTGCTGGTGGAAATGCTGGCGGATGCGCCGGACGTCTCCCGTGACGCCCGTTATGTGGCGGTGATCGTGCTGATGCGCCACGAGGACGATGCCACGCCATTGATCTGTCAGGGCATCTGGAATGGGGAAATTGTCCTGGAACCGGCGGGCGACCAGGGGTTTGGTTACGACCCTCACTTTTTTGTAAGGGAAAAGAACTGCACCGCCGCCCAGTTACCGGCGGAAGAGAAAAACGCACTCAGCCATCGGGGCAAGGCCATGGCCCAATTGATCCAGGCCCTGCAGTAAGCGTCGATAGACCCCTTCACCCGTATATCGCGCTTGACTGCTAGTATGGTTTTCACTTGTTGCAGGGATGCCACTATGACAAAACAGCAGCCTGTCGCTGCCAGCATTCTGGCTCTGGCTACCTCGCTGGCCCAGGGCAGCGGCCTGGAAGGCACCTTCCATTCACAATGGCAAAGCCGCTATGTCACCGAAGGCCGGGACAACCTGGACAGCAATCCTCTGGTGACCGCCGGGGTTGATCTGACCCTCCGGGACGTTACCGCCGGGGTATGGCAAGGCTGGGCCAACGGCAGTGATTACCGGGAAAACAATCTCTTTGTTGAATACGCGCCATACGTGGAGCGCTGGAGCCCCTATCTCAACGTCACCTACCTGCACAGTTCCATCCACAGGGGCCGGACGACGTGGAAACCGGTGCCGGGTTTTCTGCACCGATCCAGCCCTGGTTATCCCTGTCACTGGATGGCACCTGGAGCAAACAGGCGTCCGGAGCTTTCTACGCCCTGACCGTGCACAGTCAACGCGAACTGGCCCCGGGATGGACAGGCAAGCTGTATCTCACCCAGACCTATGATGATGGCTATGCCAGTGAAGACTATAACGGCCCCAACCATCGGGAGGCGGGGGTACAACTGCGCTGGAAGGTACTGCCGGCTCTGGACCTGCACGCGGGCTGGCAACATAGCTGGGCCGGAGAAGACGTGCGCCGTGACGGTGGCGACGACCTGAGCTGGGGCCAGGCCGGTCTGACAAGCTACTTCTGAATACGGGCCAGCCAGCGATCCAGGGCATTGGCAAAACGCCCCTTGTCCTGGTTGGAGTAGCTGCTGGGCCCACCGGTCTGCATACCGGCTGAACGCATCTCCTCCATGAAATCGCGCATGTTGAGACGCTCGCGCACGGTATCCTTGTCCAGCCAGTGCCCGTGGGGCGTCACTGCCTCCGCCCCCTTGGCCACGACTTCCGCCGCCAGCGGAATATCCTGGGTGACCACCAGATCCCCCGGCTGACAACGGCGAACAATCTCGTTATCCGCCACATCAAATCCCTGCCCCACCTGAATGGCGCGGATCAACGGAGAGCGAGGCACCGCCACCGGCTGATTGGCCACCAGGGTGCAGGGAATCTGCACCCGCTGCGCCGCCCGAAACAACACCTCTTTCACCGGCCGCGGACAGGCGTCCGCATCTACCCAGATATGCATAAATCAGTGAACAGTTAATAGTGAATAGTTAACAGCGAAGGTCAAAAGACACACACCTCCACCCCGGCAGTTTGCTACCATACCCGAACCCAGTGAATTTTAGCTGTTCACTGTTCACTTTTAACTGTTCACTGTCCTCATGCCCCTCAAGAACCCGCCGCTCTCCCTCTACATCCACACGCCCTGGTGTGTACGGAAGTGCCCTTATTGCGACTTTAATTCCCATGAGCGGGGGGAATTGCCGGAAGCGGCTTATCTGCAGGCATTGTTGGCGGACCTGGACCAGGACCTGCCGCTGATCGGGGATCGGACAGTGGAAACCGTCTTTATTGGCGGTGGCACGCCAAGCCTGCTGTCCGGCGATTTTTATCGGCAGCTGTTTCAGGGTATCCGGCAACGGCTGGTGTTGAGTGAACAGGTCGAAATCACCCTGGAGGCCAACCCCGGCACCGTGGAAGCCGGCCGATTCGGCGGCTTTCGCGAAGCCGGCATCAACCGGCTGTCGATCGGGGTGCAAAGTTTCAATAACACCCATCTACAGGCCCTGGGGCGGATCCATGACGCCAGTGCCGCAATCCAGGCCGCCCACCAGGCCAGGGAGGCGGGCTTCACCACCTTCAACCTGGATATCATGCATGCACTACCCGGTCAGACCCGGGCACAGGCGCTGGACGATCTTCAACAGGCCATGGCGCTGCAACCGACTCACCTGAGCTGGTATGAGCTGACCATCGAGCCCAACACGGTCTTCTTCCGTTCTCCACCGGATCAGCCAAGTCCGGACCATATGGCCGATACCGAACAGGAAGGCTTTGCGCTGCTCGCCAGCCAGGGCTACCAACGCTATGAAGTCTCCGCCTTTGCCAGGGACGGTCACGCCTGCCGCCATAATCTGAATTACTGGCAGTTCGGCGACTATCTGGGCATCGGGGCCGGCGCCCACGGCAAGATCACCGACACCCACCACGGCACCATTCACCGCTATCAGAAAACCCGCAAGCCGGAAGACTACCTGGCTGATCCGCAGCAGGCCCGTCGCCAGTATCACCCCGTGGCCAGGGAAGACCGGCTATTCGAAGCCCTGATGAACGGGCTGCGACTGGTGGAAGGAGTCCGGTTACAGACTGTAGAGGACAACACGGGGCTTCCTGCGGCACAATGGACTCATTATCTGGGGGAACTCCAGCAACAGGGCTTGCTGGAGATCACCGATCAGCGAATGCATTGCACCGAAAAGGGCATGCACCACCTGAACGGGGTATTGGCAAGGCTGGCCGAGGCGCTGTCGTAAAGCGCTTGAACCACCCTGCAATGCTATTCAACATTGTTTCCATGCATCACGATAGATACCGACTATGATGAAGACACGGAGCGGGCGCGAACAGGCGCTGGCAGAACGCGAACAACTGTTTATCGAAGCCACTCGCCAGCAACTGTGCAATGAAGGCCTGCTCGGCATTCAAATGGCGGCCATTGCCCGCAGCTGCAATTTTGCCACCGGCACCCTTTATCATCATTTCGCCTCAAAAGAAGATCTGCTGATCGCCGTCTGCACGGAACTGACCACCACCCGCCGGGATTACTTCCAGCGCGTCGCCGACTCCGAGCTGAGCACCCGTGACAAGATGCTGGCCTTTGCCGTGGCCTATGCCCTGTTTGCCCAGCATTACCCGGAACACTTCCGGCTGGAACAATATGTCATGACCGAAGTGGTCTGGCAGGCAGCGTCCGCCAGTCGCCGGGAACAGCTACTGGAAGCAACCCAACCCATCGGCCGCATGGTGGAACAGGTGGTCAAGGACGCGATCAAGGACGGTGAACTGGAAGCCCATGGCCTGGCGCCACTGGCTTTCAGCATCGGCCAGTGGTCCATGAGCATGGGCATGCACACCCTGATCCATGCGGAAGGTATTCTGGATATGTATGACCTAAAAGATCCCTACCGGATGCTGCTGCGCAATATCCAGCTGCAGCTCAATGCCATGCAGTGGCAACCGCTGGCAGATGACCCCTTTGATGATGGTGCGCTCGACCAGAAAGTCGACGATCTATGCAAGGTACTTTTCAGCGATCTATGCACTGAAAAGCAACACTGCCTCGCACTAGGCTAATTTAAATCCATCAAACCCGGCGCCTAACTTGACGACTCAAACCCTGTCTTTGGCATCTTTTTATTAAATTAAACAAGCAACACAAAACCGAAATTGGACCACTACAATTAACACCCCCTCATAAAAAAACGGCCTAAGCACTTGGGTACTTAGGCCGTTTTTAATTGCTAGTATTACTGCATCAGTTAACCGGCACGATCCGGGTCACTGCTTGACCAGATGGAGGATCCACCGTTATCACGAGTGGCAAGAAGTTCTGCCCCTCCGGATTTTTTGTGAATGCGAATGAACAGAACGCAGGTTCTGTAGTAGAGCCAATCGTGCACTCCGTGGCACCCGCAGATATCAGCATATCACCAGGATCAACCGAGATAGTTGTACCCTGCTCAGGAGCATTACCATTCAGGTCTGCCACCATGGGAGAGATTGTAAAACCTCCCACATCTGCATAAGTGACGCTTTGAATAAAGCCTTCAGGTGACACCGTTACGCCATTCACGGGAGCGCCAGCGACAGAGTTAACAAAAAGTGCATCAGCCCACCCTTGCGGGGATTCATTACTTCCACTCGCAAGCCAAGCCTGCTGAGAAACCCATTCGGAGTTACTCAAATCTGCATTACCCATAAAGGGATAAAGTTGAGTATCAGATGTAGATGATACAATCACAATTTGTCTTCTCACATAGATCCGACAATCCCCGCCTTGAGCACAATCACCGTTAATACCGTTATATTGGCCATTACGCTGCTGGTAGCTTCCCTCATTTTCAATATTGAAGAAAACATTATTGGGAGGAACGCCGTATAAACCGGTTTCGTTGGCATCCACGAATGGATCTGGCAAATCCACGTATACCCGATCACTGTTATCCGCGGCAGTCCCCCATATTGAGTCACCATTCGTGTCGATGAATGATTCGACTCCAGGCGTATAGACGAGCACCGTACTGCGGCCGAAACGATCATGCAGCCCACAATAACCCCGGGCAACACCGTACTGCGATACAAACTCGCCTGGTTGCTGCGCGCTGGCGCATGCCCTTGCCTTTTTAAAGGGATCAAATTTCTCTTCCCGCAATCCCTGGCTATTCCAGGTCACAGAGCAGGTTCCCTCTACGGTCTGACAGCTGGAACCGATTTTACCCAGCTCCGCCACAAACTGAATGTTGGTACCGTCAGGTACAGGGTTACCAAACTGGTCCGCAGCGCTTGCCGTAACCTGAGATGGCGTATTCACGAACGAGCCGCCACCTGGAGATGGGTTTGCCGAACTAACAGCAATTCGAAAGTTTTCCTGAACCGGCAAGCCTGCACTTATTGATAGAGCATTTGTACTGGTGGTGACGGTTGGGAGGGCTGTGAGCGTCGCCTGGACTGCCAACGATGTAGGCACCGTACCGGAATTCACCTGCACGCTGACCTCACCCTGAGAGTTGCTCTGGCGTACGATTTCCGTTTGGCCGCCGGCAAACACAATTCCGCCGATAGTGGTCGAGAGGGTGAACGTGACATCCGCAGGAGAAGTAAGCGGCGTGCCATTCTCGTCTTTCAACAGGAAAAACAGGGTGGCACTTTCCTGACCGCCCACCGATGCAGACCCTTTGATGCTCAGCTGCCCGTCAGCCGGGTCCGAGCCAAGATATTCAATGGAAGACGGCGCCGCATTTTCGATGGCAATAGTGGCGGACTGTGCCTGAAGCTGCTCACCGTTCACTGTAGCAAACGCACGGACACTGTCGGAATCACACCCTGCACCAGCAGTATAGGTCACCGTGACGACACCGCTGCGAGCAATTTTGCTTGCCTCCACCTGAGACGTACCACAATTTACGCTCTGGAAAGTCACTTCCGTTTCGTCAGTGTAGGCAGTACCCGCAGTGACATTGCGGAGGTTGCCGGTGACGGTAATCGTGCTTCCGGCAGCAATATCATCATTACTGAGGCCCAGCACGCCTTGCTGGAAGTTGACCCCGTCATCGAAACCAAATTGCACTTCGTCCTGTACCGCATTGAAAACGCGTTCTTCAACAACGGTCTGGTTATCAAAATCCGTGGTTGCCTGAATCGTGCCCGCACCAGAGTCGTTACCGATATCCAGGGACACCGTTGCCTGGCCAGATGCATTGGTGAGCACTTTGCCCGTGGAGGGCGACAACGTCCCCAAATCTGTAGAGAAAACCACAATTTTGTTTTGCTGCGTCGCACCCGCGGAGTTTCTCACCTCAACAGTAATATTCTCGGGTTGAGAAGAATTGATCTCCGTGGGCATCTGCACAAAGGAAATTGTACCAACCTGGACATCGCTGCCGGACCCATCGGTAACGAAATTCACCGTAGCATTAAGGTTCCCGTAGGATGCGGTGGCCGTGGCAGCGCCCGCAGATGATCCCGCCGACAGGTTCACGCTGGCACAACCATCATTCTGCGTCAGCGCGGTGCCGGAAGCAGGGGAAATCACACCCAGTGAGGTCTGAAATACAATAACTTCACCCTGAACCGGGTCACCTTCAGAATCCACCAGGCACCCTTTTAACAGGCCCAGCTGGTCACGACTCACTTCGGATATGTTGACGGTATCATTCTGATCACGCAGCACCAGAGACAATGCATTACTGTTATCAACGGTGCCGCCGCCGCCAGTGGCGTCGCCCAGGGTTTCAAAGTTCACAATAGCCCGAGCGTCAGAGTCCGGAATACCAGCAATCAGCTGACCAGCGCCCTCTACATCTCCGGCTCGCAGAACAATGGTCGCCACCCCATTCGCGTCCGTCAGCGCGGTACCACCTTCAGGTGACAACTCACCCAAAGAGGCCTGAAATTCGACGATGATGTTTTCCTGCGGAGCTCCATTTTGGGTAACCCTCGCTCTGGCCCTTGCAGGATTATTCGCTGAGATAGGGTTCATGGCGCTGCCGATAGCGCCTCCGGCGAGGTCACTCAAGCTAACGGTCACAGAAAACCCAGAACCATCACCAGTACCCGGGGTGCCGCCGTTTCCAGGAATCAGGTCCTTACTGCTACCGCCGCCACATGCGGAAATCATCAAGGCCAGCAGACCCAACATAAAACCTGCCAGCAACCTCAAGGGCGCCTTGTTTATCTGAGACATTTCCTTCCCCCACTTCAAAACTGATGAACCAGGCCGACTGATGGGCCTTTGTAAGTTACGTCCCCGATATCGTAATACTGGGTATATTCCACATTGACACCGAGGTGTTCACCAAATATGACATCGGCCCCCACTCCATAGGAGACGTCCTCAATAGTATTTTTGAAAGTCCTGACGGCTCTTTCAATCTTTTCTTCCGCTGCGGTAAAACCAACCAGGGCATAGGGTCGTACCGAACCAAACCGATACCCCAGACCCAAATACGCGCCCGCATGATAATTAAAACGGTACTTGGAGTTATCAGAAGCTTCGTCCGTAAGAGTAGTTCCCAGCCGCATTTCCGCACTGACATACTCGTTGATATGGCCTCCCAAACGGGCAAACACTTCGCCGGTATCAAAATCGTCACTGCCGAAGAAACGATCATCCTGTTCAAGCTGGGTATAGTTGATTCCGATAAAACCGTCGTCTGCCGTTGCCAGACATGGCATCAGTACCAGCAAGGTAGCGGCCCCCGCAAATACTCTCATTGTTCTCTCCTTAGCGTCCGCAAAGCCCCGGACGTTTCTTATTTTACAAATGGGTCAGAAGACTAGTAATCCGTTGTGTTCTGGGCAGGGGTACAGCCCAGGCAACGCAGGAATGTTGAGCGAGCAGGCGTTTTTACCAACACTTCGGCAGCTTCGTCTTCATTTTTTCCCAAAAGCGTAAAAGGCAGGGAAACCGTATACACAGCAGTGCCAACGATTGTCGCCCCCAGCATCAGCGGACGCACCAGGACGGTATCCGCTATCATGGCAATTTCCCCTGGCCGGTTTCCGTCGATGTCATCCATCTGGCTAGCCTGGGCTGCAACTGGAGACATTGCCCCAAAAGCCATGCTGATCGCGAGTGCGGATGCCACTACCGGGCGCTTTGCTCGCTTCATGGTGAGTCCCTCTTTGAGTCTTGATTCTTATAGTTAAAGTATCGCTAACATTATTACTGCTAAGTCGTTAATATTCCGACAATTGCATCACAATCTACACCTTTGTTCGTAGCCCAGCAATAGGGAGAATGATCAATTCATGACCAGCGGCAGCCGGGTGCGGACCAGGTCTCATCCTAGCGCTGACATTGCGGACAGTAGCTGGTGCTCCGTTGACCGTGACGATCGGCCTTGAGCAGGGTCCCGCACTGCAAGCAAGGCTGGCCCGCCCGACCATAGACATGGAG
>Ga0105227_100318_pt1 | contig 18083 bp, 17 predicted proteins | sample Virmet3734_803_FD_89585 | JGI IMG/M metagenome (GOLD analysis project Ga0105227, IMG submission 89585) | Marine viral communities from the Southern Atlantic ocean transect to study dissolved organic matter and carbon cycling - metaG 3734_803 | ecosystem: Environmental > Aquatic > Marine > Oceanic...
ATAACCGGCTTCTGAAAAAAAGGTTTCTGCCGCAGCGAACAGGCGCTCGGTGTTTAAAGGCTCCTGGTGCTGTGAGGAAATTGTTCTGGGCGTATCGCCCGTCACATTGGTACAACCGGATAGCACCGATAATGAAAGAAGGAATAGGACTGTTCTTGTCATGTCAGAGAATTCTCTTTACTCGCCGGCATATTGGTCTGACCACTGGCGGTGGCGACTCACATTTCTTACTGGCCAGTTTCTCGTGATGCCAACCGATGGATAAGTTTGCCACGACAGATAAGGTAATAAGATGCCATGGAGAAAAGCATAAGCTGGGATATTGCCGTTATCCCCTTGGACAGTACCGCTTTACGTAATGAGTCAGCGACGGAGGCCATTTCAGCTGATTGGCTGACTGCATCGGCAACATTAAGGTGGGCATAGATAGCACCAATCGCTTCAGGAATCGAAATGATGGCCAGCACCAGAAGATAGATACCAAATATTCTTATAGCAACCCAAATCCATTCGTCTTTGTTCATTTTTCGTCCTTATTGCGTAGCGCCTGCCATCATTCGCTTGTTGCATACATGGCATTGCTAAAGGATCACTAACGCGCCACATCATTAATTTTCCCGGCAACCGTCCTCGCTTTCAGCACAAGAAAAGCCCCACTTATGACCTCAAAGGCCGTAGCGAGCATGTTGGCTTTTATCTCAATAGACATCCGAGCAACACCCAACTCCTGCCCCATAATAATTACCGAAATGTAGTACAGAGCATCAACCATACCGTACCAGAAAACAAACAACCCAATCGCAGCAACAAACACAGACAACAAGGAGACAGGAGGCATCTTTTCAGGCTTAGCATCTATACCGCCCGACGCCATCAAACGACCAATACCCTGAGCGGAGAACCAAAGGATGAACACAAAAGCCCAGCTTGTTAAAGCCACGACCAAAACAGGCCATACCGAGGTATCATTGCCATAGGGACTACCCTGATAGAAAAACTGAAATACCCCAACAAACTCTCTGACGGCTTTAAAGAAAAATAAAATAGCTACAAGCCTAACCCCAATCGCCACATAGGAACTGAGCATCCTCCCCCCTTTAACGCCGTTATAACCGGTGCAGATTTTCTGCGTCCGGCGCCGCAGGCGCGTACTTTACAACCTTGTTAGTAACCATGCTTTGCATAGGACTCAATCCAAATTTTCTCAATATAGTCCTGGTTTCCGTTTTCGGTAACTTGGCGAGCCGCCTCATCAGGGGTGAGTGAATTTAGCCAATCAATGCCGTGACTAGAAATTTGATCGTATATTTCTTCTAACGTAGCCGATGGATTCACTTCACCATAATCAATATCAACGGTGTCATAGTGCCCAAGATTGCAACTATGATAATGGTAATTTATTGACTTTCTGAAAATGCCAACCTTTAATTTCGATAACTTTAAGGGATTTATCTTAAATGGATACAAGGCAGGGTCCTCAACAAACCCCTGCACATCACGCCCGTCCAAATCAGGCAGGAAATTGTGCCTTACAACTGCAAGATACTTCGCCTGCTGCGTCAAATTTGACCATTTATCTTTAACTCTAAGAAGCGCTAGGCAAGCCTCATTTTGATTTATGAACAAATGATCGCCATGAGCCTTAAACCCAATAGGCTCAAGTCTCTCTAGTAACTTTTCTTTAACCAGGCTACGATATTCTTCGATTTTCATAGGCTACTTACGTCCGCATTTGCGGCTGGGTTGGAGCGCAGCGGAAACCCAGTCCGACAACATGCGTTTGTTAGGCCATTTTCTCAAAGTATTGCACCACGAGTTTTTCAAACTGACCAGACCGATATAATCTCTTTTCGTTGAACGTTGATCTCGCCTCCCCCGTAACTTTGTCTACATATGCCCTATTGCCTATCGTTGTATTTGACTTTGCATACTCAATAAAATCTAACCATTTTCCATCTAGGCTAGCGAGATTCGCACTAATAACATCTGAATCTATATCCAAGCCCTGCTTCAGGAAAACTTGGTTGTATGCATAAATTTTTGCATATGTATCTTTTTGAAGGCGAAAACTGGGGTTCCTATTTTTCAACAACCGATTGAATACATAAAACCCAATATAAAATCTATCCAGTGACTCTTCGTTATCGATCTTGAAGTGTGGAAAATTGTTTTTTTGAAATAACTTCTTCTGCGAGCCGAGGTTGATGTGGCCATTAGCTGAATAATAAATCCTAAAAAACTGATTCCTTTCTACGACAATAGACTCATCAATATAACCGGATAAAACCCCATCAGAGAATTCGCCCCTCTTTCTTTCATAAAGAATCCCATACCTATCGAATACTTTTCTTTGTATGGCCTTGTGAAAGCTCTCATTAGCAAATCTGTCAGCATTAATTACAGGGGTTTGTTGATTTGTCGCGTTTGATATGTCGTCAATAAGGTGGAGTTTGTCTTCTTCGTTACTATTGTCCATTAACGTAATTATTTTAAGCAAGACCTCTTTGCCACCAAATATCGCCTCTAAGTCTCCACTTTTGTTTTCTTCGTATATCCTACTTAAGGTGTAGGTTGTTTGGCCGCCATTGATAATTTGAGGATTTTTTACTCTTAATTGAGCTCTATTCTTTTGACCAATTTTTTCGTTTATATACGTTTCATCCGACAGCATAGTAATGCCGTTATTGTATAGGGCAAACTCGTTGGTATCGGTGTTTAATATTGTTTCTCTAATCGACGTATTTACTTTCTTGCCTTCCAAGTCCAAATAGCTTCTTGGGTTAAACTTCAATATTGAGTTTTTGTACTTGGTCATCATTTTTGCCAGCTCAATGGTGGGAACAAAAAGAGCTGTAATTTCACATTCATTTGCTTTGGTACTCACCGTGTAGCTGATTTTGGCACCTGCGTTTTTATTTGAAAGATCAATGGGAATACTTATATCGCTTGCGGTGAAATATGTGCCACTTATTACAGGAAACACTAGGTTGTCGTAAGTTTTTACTGCATCAAAAACATCAACCGGATAGCCTCCAGTTAGCAGCCTAAGTTTCGACGGACTGATTCCAGAAAGATTTGCCAGGATAACTACCTTATAGGTGTATCTGGCAATGTCATCGATCTGAGAGACCTCCCTCTGCAACTGTTTTATTTTACCGTTATATTCGTTTCCCTCTTCATCAAAACATTCCCCTTCTAGAATTCTATTTACATCCATCGAAAGGAGTTCTTCTAGCGAAATTTCTTTTTGTTCGAAGTTTGATTCATTCGTCCTGAATTTAGCTTGCAATAGATACAGTGATTTTGTTTCTTGATCAATGTAATAGCCATCTATTCCGCCATCGTATGATCCATCTGTGATAACTCGCTCTCGCTCTTCAAAATCGAGCAAACCAAAAGAGACCTTTAGAAAAAGATGGATGCTCGCTCTTGATCGAGCTTGGTTTAGCTTTTCCGGATCTAAGTCGTCTATCCTGTATCGTACAAATCTCTCAGGAGCCTCCCTCAAGATTTGATCTAGTATGTTTAGATAAACCTTATATTTCATGCTTCTTCAGTTCCATTTGGAGGCCTAACGCTTTACTCAGCCGGCGCGTCAGCGGTCGGCTGCAGTTTCTTGTTATATGCTGCGCAGGCGTACTGTGACCGGATATAGCTGCCCAGTTCGGCTGCAGCAGCCTCTGATGTAACTTGCTGCCCTGAGAAGGCTCTGTTTAAGGCCCCAATAAGCTCCTTGCTCTCCACATAGAGTTGTCCTTTAAGGCAGCCCGCGCCTCGCAGCATTTCGGTGGTGCTGTAGGAAAATCCTGATACCCACAACATCGCTTCTTTCTTCGTGCCGCCTTCAAGGTCGGACTCAATAAGGTCCGGGCCCCAGGCACCTGAAGAAATCGCCGACGAAGAAAGCAGTCCCAACAGTACTATGAAAATCAGTTTTGTCTTCATGGCATATAACGCCTCAATCAGCCGCCGCCGAAGGCGGTCGGCTGGATTGACTTGTTAAATTTCGTTTACTCGAAACTGAGCATTCCACTGCCTTGCTTTTACGCTAGTTTCTTTGAAGTTTATTTCTGGATAATTTTGGTGAATAAAGCTTGTAAAGTCTTGAAAAATAGTGCGGAACTCCCGGTACAGTACAACCAAATGTTCATAGAGATCATTCTCTTCCTGGTTTCTACAACGATCCATTGGCATAGGAAAAATTAGACGGTTTGTATTCCCTTGGTAATCATAGATAAAACGGCCTGCACAAATAATCTCATACCACTTATCAAGCCACGAATGAAGCTTTAAACTCAATGTTTCATCATGTATGTAAAAAGACGGGTTTGCCCTAATTGAATTGAAGGTATCAGATTCGCAAAGAAAATCAGCGTCTACTGATTTTGGGGCCATATCGATCGCATAAGGAATACTCTCTACATCGACATACTCCAAGAGACATCTTAAATTATCGATATCTCTCTGCCTTAAATCTAAAGGAGCAGGCTGAGAGTGTCCCGATGCTGGAAACATCTGAGGGTAATGGCGCATAACGGCATTTATGTCTTTTGTGAGATCCTGAACGATATCCGTCCAGAAAAGTATGCCAACAGAGAAATTTCCTTTGAGTGCTCTGTCCATTGACAATGTTCGAACATATTGTTGCAGTTTTACATCTGAAGGGGATGTTGTAGCTATAAATAAAGTCGAAATAGCTGGCTGAAAACCCTCTGCATTTGAAACCTCTGCATTTATTAACGACTCGTTTATTGAGTTTGTAGTCAATTTACATTGGATTCCAACCAAACGGGCAAGGTCATCGCTTCCGTAAATATCGACGCCATTTTGCTTCTGTCCCTGCCGCCCATGCATTGTCAGATCACTTGTTCTCCACCTTAACTCCAAGGCACTTTTTACAATACTCTCAAATTCTTCCCAGCCGTTTGGGGCTGGAATTATCATATTTCCCAAAGTAGGCAATTTTTTACTCCATTTACTCGTAATGCTGAAATCGTTTAGAAATTTAACGCCCGGCGCAACAGGCAAATTGGAGCGACGCAGGAGCGGAAATTTGATCTGACTGCCGCCGCTTGTTATGTGACTGCATATACCCCACCCAGAACGGCCAATGAAAAAGCCACAACCACTATTACCACCAACCATAATGGAACATGTGTAAATGACCCACCTTCCAGCCACAATTTACGGTAGTGATAATTAACTGTGGCTTTGAACTTATCACGCTCCTTTGGGGAGAGCGTTTTAATCCGCCCATGTTCTGACCGAGATTTCCTCACGACACAAATCAGAAAAACACCAGCAGCTACCACAGCAACAGTCTCAATCATGACTCACACATAACGCCTGCCTCAGCCGCCGAAGGTCGGCTTGCAGGCCCTTGTTATAGAGTTTCCATTTCACGAACCGAATATTTCGGCGGCTCGCCGTAGCCTCTGACCACTACAGATAGATCATTTCTGTTACCAATGACACGATAACGAAACTCAACATAAGATGGGTCTGACGAAGAGCCATTGTAGGAAACTTTTCTTCTAAAAATGATCTCTGACAACCCGCCTGATGCCAGGCCAACCTCTTCATTAGAAAGAATAAATTCCCTGCTCCTCTCGTCCTCAATATCATTCTGATGCCAGAAAAGAATCCCTGCCCTGCCGACAAAAGCAATTATTAGTATTAGCGGAATCCATTTCAGGAACCTACACACCAGCCCTCCCAGCTCACTCTATAACAGCGTATTAAGACGAACGAATCGACTTAACTCAATTCGATAAAATTATTTCTGGCTTATCACATTGGTCACGAATAATTTGATATTGGGCAGAAACTTACCACCAAGTTGAGAACCTATCCCAACTGACAAATCGCGAACGTTCGACATAATGCCAGTACGAGCGTGCTTTTTGGCAAAGCACTTCCCCTCTGCAAATCCACTTTATATCAACCAGTTAGCATTTTCTGTAAGCCATATCCTACAAGCCAGGAAGGTCCATCTGTTGAGCACGGTTTTTTGAAGGAGGGAGCCCTGTGGATTGAGGTTCGCCATGCGAGCATAGCTCCTACAGGATAAGAATCTGGCGGGCATAAAAAACGCGGCCGTAGCCGCGTTTTTTTGGTGCTGAAATCCTGAGGATTTATCGCCCGATAATTTCCCGGGAGATGATTTCTTTCATGATTTCGCTGGTGCCGCCATAGATACGCTGGATGCGGGCATCCACGTAATCGCGGGAGATGGGGTATTCCTGCATGTAGCCGTAGCCACCGAACAGCTGCAGACATTTGTCAGCGACTACGCCTTGCAGCTCAGTGGTGGTGAGCTTGGCAATGGAAGCGTTGGTGGCGGTGAGTTCGCCACGGTCATACTGGTCGATGCACTGCTCGCCGTAGGCGCGGTTAACCACCACCTGGGCGTGCAGGTCTGCCAGCACGAAGCGAGTGTTCTGCAGGCTGGAGATCGGCTTGCCGAAAGCCTGGCGCTCTTTGGTGTATTCAATGGTGCGCTCGATCATGCCTTCACAGGCGGCGATGGCGCCCAGGGCCAAGATCAGGCGTTCGCGGGGCAGTTCGTTCATCAGGTTGGCGAAGCCTTTGCCTTCACCACCCAGAATCTGGTCGGCGCCCACTTTCACGTCTTCGAAGAACAGCTCGGAGGTGTCCGCAGCGTGGTGGCCCATTTTTTCCAGGTTACGGCCGCGGGCGAAGCCCGGCAGGGAGCAGTCCACGGTGAACAGGGTCATGCCCTTGGAGCCGGCGTTGGGGTCGGTCTTGGTGGCGAGCACGATCACATCGCAGTGCTGGCCGTTGGTGATGAAGGTTTTCTGGCCGTTGATGCTGTAGCCGTCACCGTCCTTGTCGGCGCGGGTCTTCATGCCCTGCAGGTCGGAGCCGGCACCGGGTTCGGTCATGCCGATGGCACCTACGGCTTCGCCGGTGACCATTTTCGGCAACCAGGCCTGCTTCTGCTCTTCGGTGCCCAGGTGCAGGATGTAGGGAGCAACGATATCGGAATGCACGGAGATGTTGGAGGCCAGGGCGCCGTAGCCGGCACGGGAGGCTTCTTCCACGATCACGGCAGACAGGCGGAAATTGGCGCCGAAACCGCCGTATTCTTCCGGCACGTCCACGCACAGCAGGCCATTTTCGCCCAGCTTGTTCCACAGTTCACGGGGGAACATTTCGGCTTTTTCCCACTGGTCGTAGTGGGGGGCCACTTCGTTTTCCAGGAATTTTTTGACGTTGTCGCGGAACAGTTCGATTTCGTTTTGATCAAGCATTTCACACAGTCCTGTTGGTCCAAGGCGCCACCCCCAGACGGAAGGTGACAAAACAATGGGCCACATTCTAGCGGCCCAGGGTGAAGGCAACATCATCCCAGGGTGACTGTCCGGTCCGCTGTATACCGCAGTATCAGGGCGCGAGTCACGAGGCACGCGCACCGAAAGGCGGAACCCGGAGCGTCGAAGCTCACTTCTGGCCCTGGAATCTGATGGCTTCAGGACTACGGGCAGAGGCAGATTCAGAGAGCCCCGTTTCGAGTAGCGAAAAACAACTCAGGGAACCTGGCGCTTTTCGCGACTCGAAACTCGTCCCTCGCTCCTGCCTTATTGCGGCTCGATGCGAATCTCCGCCTTGAGGGAATTGGCCACGAAACAGTTGCGGTGGGCCGTGGCATGGAGCTTGTCCAGGGCGGCGGCCTCCGGTTCCTGACCATCATCGAACACCACCCGCGGGCGCAGCACGATGCGGGTGATGGCCATGTGCCCATCCGCGGCCTTCTCCACGGTGCCAACAGGTTGATCGATGTAGCTGAGCACCTTGAGGCCCTGTTTGGCGGCAACCGACAGGAAGGTGAGCATATGACAACTGGAGGTGGCGGCAATGACCGCCTCGTCCGGGCTTACCCGGTTACCGCTGCCGAAGTAATCCGGTGAGGCCGAGGCCTGCACCACTTCACCGCCGGCGAAGGTCCATTCGTGTTCCCGGTTGAAGTGTTCGTAATCGAACGACGCGCCCGGCTTGAGATGCCAGGCAACCGTTGCACCGTATTCACTCATGATTTCGCTCCCTCTGTTGCATCACGGTTTTCTGTTCTCCTGCTTTAACCATGATCCTCGTCGACGGGAATCGCAATACTGTTTCAGATCAATGTTCTGGTCGCGGTGCCAGGAGGCAGCGCTCCACCTGATCCAGCACGCGGTTGCTGTACAACAGGGCGCAGTGACCCAGATACGGCACATTGATGTTGGCTTCAGCGCCGTCGAGCACGGCGGTGGACACCGGCAATACAAAGTTATCCAGGTTCGAATAGATGGAGAAGAAGCGGGCACCACCGGGGCAGCTGCCGCCTTCCGCCAGCTCCTGCACAAAGGGACTCTGGTAGCGCATCTGCGCCGCAGAGCCCTGGGCCGGGAACAGGCCGGCAATCCGCGAACCATAGTGGGGGCTGCCCAGGGTGATCACCCGATCTACCTTGCCGGCCAGGCCCAGATTTTTCAGGGCGTAGCGAGTCAGCGGCCCGCCCATGGAATGGCAGATAATATGGGCTTTTTCCGCCCCGGTGGACGCCAGGATCCGCTCCACATGGTCGTTGACCTGCTGGGCCAATTTACGCGCGTTGATGTGCGGCGGGGTGTAGCTTACCGAGTAGACATTGCCCCAGCCGCGCCATTTCAACCGCCATTGCATGAAAAGGAAGTTGGCGCTGTTGCCGCCGTAGCCATGCACCAGAATCAGCGGGGTCTCCCCGTGGTGGCGGCTGCGCACCGGCGATGCATCGTGAATCAACCGCAGCGGATAACTGAACACCAGCACGGTGAGGCTGGCGGCTTCCTTGATGATGCCCACCACGGTCGGTATCAGACGCAGCGGCGGCTCATCGGGAAGCTGGGCCTGTTCGGGAAAACTGCGTCGGTCGTAGAACCAGCACAGGTAGAACAACAGGGTGATGGACACTGTGCTGAGCACCGCCAGTGCCAGAAGAAAAATGATCAAACCCATCCTGTGATTACTCCGTTGTTGTTTTTACCGACGCTAGGCCAGTGCCGGGGCGGATGAAGCGCCGCTGGTATGACTGTCGGACAAGGCGTGAAGAGAATTCACAATTGGCCGCTATCTCACCCGTTGGAGCTTTGCTCGCAAAGCGAAGGTTTGAGATCCCTCCCAGCTTTCGCTTTGCGAGCAAAGCTCCAACGGCGGCACTCTTCGGCTAGGAGAGCAGGCCCTGCTCCTGCAGCCAGGTTGTACAGTGCGCCACCGCCTCGGCCAATTTGTCGTTCTGCCCGAAGTAGTAGTGGTTGGCACCGGCCACTTCCCGGAGGGTGGCCTGCCCTGATTGGAACCCGTCGAACAGCCGGCGGGTATGGCTGGGGGTACAGGCATTGTCTGCGGTGTTACCAATCACCAGGGCGGGCACACGGATGCGACCGGCACAGGCCGGCCCGTTGGCGCGGGAATCGTCGTAGCTCCACTGGCTCAGCCAGCCACGCAGGGTGTTGAAACGGGCCAGGGCCACCGGACCGTTGTTTACGGTTCGCGGGTCGCCCAGATAACAGGTCCCCGGGGGGCGCTCATTGGGGTCCTGCTGCGGGTCCAGCCAACGGACGTCGCACATGGTGCGGTGGACGATAAAGCCGTATTCCTCGTTGGGCAGGCCGCGGTTTCGAAAATCCGCCAGTTTCTCTTTCACCCAGCCGGTAATGCGCCGGTTGCGGTCGATCTGGGCCTGGCGGAACCGGGCCACGAACGCCTCGCTGTAGGGCGGCTGGTTGGGGCAGTCCGGATGATAAATATCCAGCTCCCGGTCCCGCTGCTCCGGATCGCTTTCATCCAGCACGGACGGGTCCAACCATTCAGTCATGGTAATAGCCCGGGACACATGGGCGGCGAGCAGCATGATGCCGTCTGCGGGGATCAGCTTCCGGGCCGTCAGGTCGTAGGGGTCTCCCGCCGGGGTGTCGGTGATCTGCGGATCTTCCGCTTCCGCCTGGTAAAGCAGACTCAGGGAGCCGCCGCCGGACCAGCCCGCCAATACCACTGTTTCAAAACCCAACCGCTCTTTGGCATCACGCACGCAGGCGCCAAGATCGGCCACCACTTTCTCCATCAGCAAGGCGCTATCGGCGCCCCGGTAGCGGCTGTTGCAATAGATCACCGACACCCCGGCTTTCGCCAGCGCCGACACCATGGGCAGGTAGGCGCCACCGCCCACCGGGTGCATGAAAATCACCACCGTCTTGCCGGGCCCGCTTTTCGGCGTCAGCAGGTGGGACTCCAGGGCCACCAGATCCATGGGGCCCGCATAGGTGTCCTTGAAACGGGATTGTTCACTGAAGGTGACCAGATAGGGGGTACGGTCATAGTGCTTGCTCATTGCTGCGCATCCTTGTCGCTGGGGTTCTTGATCTTTGAGAAATCCGTTTTGCTCATGTCGATGCCGCGCAGGTCCAGGGCGGCAGCACCGAAATTGCGCTCTTTCAGGGCCCGGGTTTTTTCGGTCCATTCCTTGAGCACGCGGTGAGCGTTGGCGGCATCCTTGGCCACCACCGCCTCGTAGTCCGGATCCTTGATGGTGATTTCCAGGGGAATGCCGTTGGGGTCAAAGAAATAAATGGAGTGAATGAACTCGTGGTCGATGGGCCCAAAGCAGGGGCGACCGGCCTGATTGATGCGACGGCGCCAGGCTTTAAGCTCTTCCCGGGTGTCCACTTCAAAAGCCAGGTGCAGGTCGAAGGCGCTGCGCGGGCGGAACAGTTTGTCATCAGCCCCTTCCGGGGCGTCGAAAAAGGCGATGAAGTTGTCGTCACCCATCTTGAAGAACAGGTGCATGTAGTCGATCTTGCGCCCGGTGCCCGGCTCCTCGTCGAAGACCATGGCCAGGGTCAGCGGCAACCCCAGCACGTCCTCGTAAAACCAGCGGGTCTGCTCCGCATCGCGGCAACGGTAGGCACTGTGGTGCACATGCTTGAGCATGGCACACTCCGGCAGGCTGCTCATGGTTGGCTCCTGATTGTTGTTAGAATTCGGATGCCATTGTTGCCACAGGCTGGCCGGGAACTGAAAACCAAAACCACCAAGAACCTGTCAGTTCTGGACATTAGCGCTGGACCGGTGACAGTGGCAAACTGTCTGCCCCTTTTATCGGCAGCATGGCAACGCAAATGGCAGACACGGCAATCATCAACGAAGTTGGCCTTCGTGACGGCCTGCAGAATCAACCGGTTACCGTGGACACGGACACCAAGGCCCGACTGGCCCGGCTGCTGGTGGATGCGGGCATGCGCTACCTGGAACCGGTGAGCTTTGTCAGCCCCAAGGCCATTCCGCAAATGGCCGACGCCGCGGCCCTGACGCCCTTGCTGCCGCAGGGAGAGCACTTGCACTACACCGCCCTGGTCCCCAACCTGAAGGGCTATCAGCTGGCCAGGGAGGCGGGCTACCCCACGGTGGCGCTGGTGCTGTCCACCACGGATTCCTTCAACGAACGCAACCTGCGCATGAGCCTGGAGCAGGCGGCGCAGAGCTGCGAGACGATCATCCAGGCCGCCAGGGAAGACGGCATTGCCACGCGCACTTATATCTCCGGCGCCTTCGCCTGCCCCTACGACGGCCCGGTGCCGGAGAGCCTGCCCCGGCAGCTGGCCGAGCGCATGTTCACCGCCGGCAGTGACGAGGTGGCCATTGCCGACACCATCGGTGCCGGCAACCCGCAACAGATGAAAGCCATCATGGCGCCACTGATTCGCGACATCGGTGCAGAGCGCTTTTATGTGCACCTGCACGACACCCGCGGCCTGGCCGCTGCCATGGCCTGGGAAGCGGCCGATCTGGGGGTGAGGAAATTCGACGCCTCCGTGGGCGGGCTGGGCGGTTGCCCCTTTGCGCCGGGCGCCACCGGCAATATGGCCACCGAAGACCTGGTCTACCTGCTGGAAAGCTGTGGGCTGAATACCGGTATCAATATTGAAGGGCTGCGTGAAGCAGTGGCGCTGGCCGCCGAAGCCACCCAGCGTCCCCTGGGTGGGCGCATTCTCGACTGGATGGCCTCCCAGGAAAAACAGGGCAAGACGCCCTGCCTGTGGTAATCAAAAAATTCGCACCGAACCCTTTGTAAAAAACGCCGGGCAGTATGAATGCCCGGCATTTTTTGAGTCCTTACCTTGCTTTTCAGGGGGTGTAGGGATAGCGAAACTCGCCTGACAACGAGATTGAATTATCGTTACCCGGCAAAACGGGTGCCATATTCCTGGCTACCAGCGTGGCGATATAGCTCCCCTCTACCATTCCGTCACTGACACTGGTGACATTGATAGTGCAAGACGCCCCTTCAGACAGATTCTGTGTGCCTGATTGAGTATAGGTGGCACCGTACGGAATATCCGCGGGGGTAGAGATCGTCATGGTCGGTTTCAGACCGCCCACATCCGTGTTGCAGGTAAAGCTGCCGACCTGCATGGGAATATTGGACCACACCATCCGCATCTGGTTGTTTGGGGATTCCAGATCATCAAACAGGCGGAAGAAGAAGCCATTGGTGCCGTTGGAAGAGACCTCCGATGCCAATAGGAACCGCTCACCGGCCACAAAATGGGTGCTGCCCTCATCGATGGTCATGCTGATGCCCTGCGCCTCACTGCCCAGCGCACCATCGTCACCGTTATTGGCGGCATGGAAGGTCTGGGTAGTGAAGTTGCGGAACTTGCCGTGTACAACCAGGGTCCGCTCCGCTTCCGGCAGTTCGATATCGCCTGTTCCCAGGCCGGAGCCAAAGGCAGCACCACTTCCGTTGCTGGGCCCCATCAGGGTAGCGGTGTACGAACCGATATACTTGCGCCCGGCATTTTGTTCGATGGTAACGGTGCAATTACCCCCGTTGGCACTCTGGAACTTGAACAGGGGATCGCTGACGGTGATCCAGCCCATCTTCAGGGTCACTTCGGTGTCACCATCGTCGCAGCTGTATTGGCCCGCCGCCGGGTTGTTGTTGCTGCCGGCCTGCAGTTGGAATTTCAGCGCATGGTCCGGATGGGAGCCATCCAGCAGGGGCCGGCCACCCAGGAAATGCCCGGAGCGCATCTCACGGGTACCACTATCAATCGTCATGTCCCAACGAATCTCGTCCGCCAGGGCCGGCGCTTCGCCTTCGGTACCGGTGTGAATAAAGATTCGGAACTGGCCACCGCCCAGAGTGATCTGCTCATCATCCTTGTCGTTGCCCAGGGTGGCACTGATGATGTGTCCTTCCGTGGCGCCGTTGCTAAAGTGGTAATCCACATCCAGTTCGCATTCGGTCGCAGTCCAGATTTTCTGAAGCGGCGGCGTGGCGGCATAGTCAACCGTCAGCAAGGACACTCCCGTGCTGGCGCTGCACAACTGGGTCCCCAAGGCGCCATGGGCCACGTTCACCTGGACCCAGATCAGATCATCACCATTAAACGGTTTGCTATCAATGGTGTTGAAATCACTGTCATAGTTGTGAGCGCGGATCTGACGCTTGGCGGTGGTTGCCATGAACGATTCAATAAAGGGTTGCTCCATGGCCCAGATCTTTCCGTCATGCATAATGGCAACCCCGTTACGCATATCGAGCAACTCTGCGCCTGGCTCTGGCACCGGATCGGTGTTCTCTTCCTGAATCAAGGCACGCGTGGTGGCGCCGGCACCGTCATCATGGATGATTTCGATGACTTCAAGATCCGCATTGAGATATAGCCGAACCCGCTCATCGCTATCTGACTGACCATAGTTCACAGCCACCCGACGATCCGCCTCGACGCTCTTGCGATCGTAAATGGCAACAATGTCGGCAACGACAAAGCTGGTTCCGGTATCAAAATCAATATCGCCCTGGGCTGAAATCGTGACGGTGCCACGCTCATGATCACGGGTGGCGGTGCCACAGCTTGCGCAGTAGCCGGGGTTGCCCTCGCCGGTGCCGATTACCGTATAGGTACCGGCATAATCCGTCAGCACATCCAGGTTCACTGGCAGTTCAGGGTCTACCGGTTCTTCCTTTTTCGGGGCGTCCGGGAACTGGTTCAGGTTACCGTCTTTCACCAGGTTCAACAGGGCGCTGTAATCGGCAATGGAGGGGTCATCATCAATGGCCTCCTGGATTGCATCCAGAACCTGGTCCCAGGCATCGCCAATCACCAGTTCTGTGCTGAACGGGTCCCCACCAGGCAGCACAAAACCGGCATTGGTCATGGCGGTGAGCAGCTCGGTTTTCTTGCTGGCAATGGTGCTGGCATCTGGCCAGTTGGCCGGTGTGGCGATCCAGCTACCGTCCGCCAGGCCGGTAGTAAGTGCCAGCACCATATCGGTGATCGGGGTGATATTAATAGTGCCCGGTTGACTGGCATAGCTGCGCAAGGTCACCGATGGCGTCCCGCCAGTAACAGTTAATACACAAGGCAGCGCTGTGCTGGCAATGTTGCCCGTCCATGATCCATCAGCATTGGTGATGACGGTGGAGGCAAATCCACTACCGTCGACACATTCAGCGTTTACGGTTCCGGCCTGAATAGCGGCACCTATTGCCGCGGTACCGGTGAGGCTGGAAGAGGAGGGTATGGGAGGATTTTCGCCCCCCGAGCCACTGCGATTACTGCTGCTGTCACCACCACAGCCAGTGACCGCCAGGACAATACCCAGCAGCACCGCATGAAAAATGAACGTCCCTATTCCTGTCTTCATACCCGATACCCACGCTGATTGATGAAACGATTTCAACATCATAGGGCTGACAGGAAATTTTCAGCACCCCTCAAACACGGGGGTATAGAACCAATAACAACAACGGATCAGGAAGGATTCACCAAACCCATATGAATCGCCTTGAGAGTGGCTTCTGCCCGGGTATTCACCTGCAACTTGGCATACACATTCTTCATGTAACCTGCAGCCGTGTAATGGGAAATGCCCAATTTTTCTGCAGCATATTTGACACTTAATCCCTTGGCTATCAGGGTCAGAATATCCCTCTCTCTTCGGGTGAGCGTCGCCTCTCTTTCACTGAAATCCGGATGAAACTGCTCAAGTAATCGGCGTGCTATAGAGGCAGAAAGAGGCGGCCGCCCCGCCAGAATGCCTGCTAGCTGCTCGCCAAATTCCGGCTCGGCATCATCTTTCAACAGGTAACCGTCAGCGCCAGCGCGCAAAGAGCCGAACAAATGCTCGGCATCATCAAAAATGGTCGTTACCACGCATAGTGAATGACGATTCACTTCCTTAAAAGGGCGCACCAGGGCTACGCCATCACCATCCGGCAATCCCAAGTCAACCAGTGCAAGGTCGTAGGGTCCTGCTGCTATTTTTAGCCTGGCATCCGCCAGAGTAGCCACCTGATCAACCGTTTCCGGAGTCAATAAATTCGATACCTGTGTATGCAGCCAATCCGCCACATCAGGCAGATCTTCCACAATCAAAACCTGCCTGATTGCATTCATTCTTGAGCTCCAAAAACCAGGGAAATAAAACTGTGATTCAACACACAGAAATCATATATTCTTCAGCACTGTAAAAACAATTTACTCGAAGAAACGTAGTAGTAGTCGCTAGAGGCCCCATGAATCAACCCCTCAAAAAAGGGGCCGGCGCCACTTTACATATAGGTAACATGCATGCTTTCGCTCAAAACGCGCATTATTGCCGGACTAGCCCTGGTTTCCTTTTATGGCTTTATGATCATCACTCTGGCGCTGGCGCTGCCCGGTAGCGACACGACGTTTCAGATAAATGGTGATCGCATTCAGGCACAGATGCCGGATGGAAAATCTGTGATTGTTACAGCTTTCACTAACGGTGAGTCAATACAGACTGCGGATGTATCACTGCTCATCGAAGAACCGGATGTCCTTCCTCACTATGCCGATTTGAACACTTTTTTTGACAGCCATCAGACTCTTTACAAATGGCTATCTGCAGGCACCCTGAAAATCGTCAGCGACACCGGGAAAGAATATTCCATGGAACGCCGGTCACGATCACTTACCCAGTTATCCGGCCTGTTCTGGTTACAACTCTTATGCGGACTGGCCGGCATGATTATCTGCCTGCTTGTCTGGATTCCAGCAAAGCGAGAAATCGCCATACACTCCTTTGCCCTAACCGGGTTGAGTTATGTGCTTTTTTCATCCGCGGCCGCTATCTATAGCACCCGTGATTTTTTCATTCCAGGAACGATGTTTGCCTGGTTATCCGGTATCAATCATTTTGGCGCTCTGCTGTTTTCTGCTTCCTTGGGCGCCTTTTTGTGGAATTACCCCCGAAAGGCCCCCGGCCATTGGCTCACCACGGGCTTTTATCTCGCCTTTACCGTTGCCATTCTCATTGACCAGTTGCAGTTGGTGAACAGCCCCGTTGAAGGCTTCCACTCCTGGGTCATGGGTATTTTCCTGATCGGACTGTCCGGATCAGTCTGGCAATGGACAAAAACAAAAGAAAAACCCCATCATCGTTCTGCATTGGGATGGGTAGTGATTTCAATTGTGACCGGCACGGCTTTTTTTGCAGGTGGCATGATCCTTCCTGCTATCTTTCAGGTCGCCCAACCCGCTTCACAGGGCCTGCTGTTTACCACTTTCCTACTGATGTATCTGGGTATGGCTCTTGGTGTTGTTCGACATCGGCTCTTCGATCTGGAGCAATGGTGGTTTTCTTTATGGTCCTGGTTACTGGGCGGTCTCTTCATCATGTTGACCGACTTGGTTCTGGCGATGCTCCTCAGCTTGTCTGGCCCGATCACACTGACATTGTCCGTCGCCCTTATCGGCTGGCTATATTTTCCGTTACGTCAGCTACTCTGGAAAAAGCTATTTCTGCGTAATCATCAGGAACTGGACGAATGGCTCGCACAGGCACTACCCGCGATGCTGGATGCTCAAAACGTATCTGATTCACGGTCCGGTGTAGAAGAAGCGCTTCAGGCGGTATTTGATCCCCTTTTCATGGAACCCGCTCCTCTGGCAAGTTCCCAGATAACCATTATCAATAAAGGCCAAAGCCTCAGCGTTCCCGAACCCCTTGAACAGCGATCCTGGTTACTGCATCACCCAAAGCATGGCGAACGCCTTTTCAACCGCCAAGACACACGAATAGCAAGCCTTGTGCTATCTCTACATCAACTGGTCAGCCAGGCTAAGCTTGCGCACGCTAAAGGTGCCAGAGAGGAACGGCTTCGCATTCGACGAGACATGCACGACGATCTGGGAGCAAAACTCTTACAGCTTTTACATCGTTCAACAGACACCACCAAGCCGCTGGTTCGTGAAGCCATCCATGATTTGCGCGATCTTCTTAAAGATATGGAAGGCGAGTCCTTGTCACTTGAGGCAGCCATAATCCAGTGGCATGAGGAAACCGCTCAGCGCTGCAAAGATCATGGCACTACGCTGGTATGGCATGGCAAACCTAACTCGATGGTACTGGCCGCAAGCCAGTTCAGCGAGCTAACCCGAATTTTACGGGAAGCTGTTACCAACGCATTGAAACATTCATCAACGTCTGTTCTTACCGTCTCAATAGACAGCCGAGAAAACATACTGACGCTGGTAATCGAAAATGACGGCGCGCTTACATCAAGCCAATCAACAGCTATTCGCGGCCTTGATATCATGGCCGGTCGAGCACGCAAGTTAAGTGGTCGCTTTGAGCATCACAATGTTGATGGCCAGTGGAAGGTAGTGCTGGAAGTCCCGCTGGCCAGTTCTTCTAACTGACCCGATAAATACAAACGGGCCTTTTTCAGGGGCCCGTTTGTATGCACTGGAGGTTTAGCGAACTGCCGCTGCCTTGGCAGCAGCCATGCCCATGAAACCGCTAGAAAGGGTGAAAGCCTCCGCCTGGTAGACATCCGGAAGTACGTTTACCTGATAACGGGTGATATCCCGGGCCACACTGCTGGATACGCCGCCAAGGGCACTGAGCATGCCAAGCGTTTTGGTCACGCCAGAAGTCACCTTGTCGCTCGTAGTGGTCACGTTATCAATGCTGCTGTAAAACTTTGCAGGGCTAGCAATTGCCTGCTTGGCAGCGAAAACCGGCTGATGGTGGGGCAAAATCGAACATACATCTGCCGGATTCATCAG
>Ga0105227_100346_pt1 | contig 16702 bp, 10 predicted proteins | sample Virmet3734_803_FD_89585 | JGI IMG/M metagenome (GOLD analysis project Ga0105227, IMG submission 89585) | Marine viral communities from the Southern Atlantic ocean transect to study dissolved organic matter and carbon cycling - metaG 3734_803 | ecosystem: Environmental > Aquatic > Marine > Oceanic...
GTATATATACATTATTTATAGATCAGAGAGGTGATTTATGGGTAAGCACCTACAGTAGCGGTATTTATCGCATCAACCGACAAACAGGAAAGTCACAACGGTTAATAAATGTTACCTATAAGGAACAACCTTCCTGGTATCAATATGCTTCCCACTTTATCTCCGCTTCAGATAACATTATCTACATTGCACTTGACCACGTTATTATAAAGTTTGATCTAGTTACAGAGAAAAAAGAAACCGTTTTTGACCTCCTTTCATCTATCGCTGATATTTCAAGTGATGAGGTTATTCGTTATATATATCTATCTGATGATGTTCTCTTCATAGCCACTTCTGTGGGACTTTATGCTAAGAATTTGCAGACGGGCGATATCAAGAAAATTGACCATATTAGTTCAGAAAAGGCCAGCGTAAACAATATTAATACTAAGCTGATCGTCGTTGATGAAAATAAGAAATTTTGGCTCGGTACTGTTGAGGGGCTTTATCAGTTTGAGCTTTCCGACTTGATGGCCTTTGTGACAGACGATGAAAATATGCCACTACCTAGGCAAACTGTTGAATCTTTAAACATATGGGATCTTAAGCCTATTGAAGGTTCACTCTATTACATGTCGACTGACCAAGGCCTGCATACTATCAACCTGTCTACAAATGCGTTAACACATTTATTTAGGCCGTCAGACTCACGTTTACAAATAACGGATGACGATTTGTACAAAGTGGCAATAACATCTAACAAGCAGGTGTGGCTTTCCACTGGAACGTCAGGCGCATTGCTATGGTCACCTCAGTCTATGCTGTTTAAAAATGTTATGGGCGATGGAAAAAGCAGCGACAAGTTAAGTGATAATACTGTCTATAGTTTTAGTGAAGCCGAAGACGAAAACTTATGGGTAGGTACTAATAATGGTTTAAACCTATATCATAGAGATACAGGGAAAGTAGAGCAGTTTTTAGTGACCGAAGATGATAAAGCCGTTAGTTCCTCGGGGTCTATTTTTGCGATTAGGCCCGCCGAAAAAGATCGGATTTGGCTGATCACGTACGATGGCATTGTCAAATTTGATACAGTCAATAAGCGCCCTGTTCGTTATCCACTTGGTAGCCAGCAAGATAAGTTGTTAAATTCAAGCAAGGCCTACGACTTAATCCGAATTTCGGAAAACAATTACATCGTTGCTGCTGATAATAAGTTTTGGAATTTTAATGATAGTAACGGGGAGCTATCCCTTTCTGAAACACTCTCGTCTAACCTAGATTATGACCAGCTATACACATTTCTACCAGACCATGGTACGCAAGGTAATGCAATACTAATAGCAATGATAGGTGAGCTGTGGCGTTTTGATGCGCTAACTGGAAACTTAGAGAAATTACACCAAGCAAGAAAGTCTCAATCGGAGTACGCTATCCATCCTACTGATACCATTTTAGATGATAACGGTATTTTGTGGATTACTTATCCAGGTCACGGGCTATATGGCATTGATGCAAAGACTAATGAGCAAAAATACTTTTTTGATACGAGTAACTTACTGCCTACCAACCTTGTTGTAAGTTTAGAGAAAGATCAGAATGGTGATATCTGGATTGGTAGTCACCAAGGAATACTTAAACTCGATCCTGAAGCCATCAAATTATCGCAATATGGTCCTACAGAAGGCTTGGCTACTAGCGAGTTCTCCTGGGGGGCAAAACTAGGTATGAGTGATGGGAAAATAGTTTTTGGCTCGCAAAAAGGTTTCTCTATTTTTTCTCCTGATAGATTCTCTGATAAAAATACAGTTGACACTCCTACGTATATTACTGATGCAAGCTTATTGAGTAAGCCATTGAAGTTAGGTATTGGTACCTTCAACGACAGATATTTGTTATTAGATTATGACGATGTTGGCCTGACTATTCACTATTCTGATATGCGGTTTAAGAAGACGTCGTCTCCTTACTATCAATATGAATTAAAGGGAGACGTTTCCGTCCTATATCGCCCAACCAAATCCACTGAAGTGACATTCCCACAGTTAGAGCCTGGTGAATACGAATTTAGTGTTGGTCGAATTGACCCCGTAAATAACACTTATGGCCCTCGCGCAAACGTGAAAATAAAGGTGGCATATCCAAGTTATGCATCGCCTTTAGCTTATTTAATTTATACCTTTGTTATCCTTGCGGTTGCTTTAACTATTTATACTCGCCGTAAAAAAAGCAGTGAAGCGCTCCGCGCTGCGCACTTAGAAGCTCTCAAGCATAAAAACAGATTGTCCATGGCGCTTACTGCGAGTAATACCAAAGTTTGGGCGTGGTATGAGGACTCAGACAAAATTACTCAAGGGCGTATTGTAGATGATCTTGGGTATGCAGATACCGGAGCAAGGCTTTCGTTTAGAGAGCATATTTCTCTGGTTCATAAACATGATATTACTGCTTTCCTAGAGCAATGGGAGAAAGCGGTTAACGGACAATCTAAAGGTATCGATATCAGCTATCGCATGAAAGCGAAAGGCGGTCATTACCAATGGTTCAGAGACGTAGGCTCCTTAGTTGAAAATAACAAAGCGGACAACTGTAAAAGATTAGTCGGCACTTATTCGAATATAACGGAGTCGGTGAATGCCGAATTCAAGGCGCGACTATTTGGAGAAGCATTTCAATATGCACGAGACTGGGTTGTCATCTTTGATAACAATTTGCAACCGATCGTTGTTAATCAATCCTTCAAAGACGCGCTTGGCATTAACAAAGACTCAAATCTAATAGAAGAGCTCGACCTTTTACATCGTGGACAGCAACAGCAGCTCGATGAAGCATATGCGGAAATGCGTAAGCTCGGCCCTAACGAACATTGGAGTGGCGAAGCTTATATAAACAGTTTCACAAACCAGCGCTACGCAGTAAGTATAAGAGTAACCGCAGTTTCGAGTGAGCGTAATGACCAAGAAATTGATCGCTACCTAGTAATACTATCAGATATAACAGAGCAGAAAGATGCACAAAATGCGCTTGTCCAGCTAGCAAACTATGACTCTTTGACAGGTTTGCCTAATCGGACTCTTCTGCTTGACCGTCTGCAGCATGCTTTTTATCAAGCAGCATCGCAGCAGAGTAAAATAGGATTATTCTTTATTGATTTAGACCGCTTTAAGCAAGTTAACGATAGCCTTGGGCATGAGGCTGGTGACGAACTTCTCGTGACGGTTGCTAAACGTCTTGAACAGTTAATAAGAAAATCAGACACGGTAGCAAGGCTTGGGGGGGATGAATTTTTGGTTCTTCTAGAAAGTGTTGGTAGTGTGCAGGATCTTGGTCATATTGCTAATGATATTATACAAGCCTTGGGGCAACCTATTACGCTTTCTAATCAAGAGGTTAGCGTGTCGGCGAGTATTGGTATTTCGCTATATCCAGATGATGCGCAACTTCCAACAGAATTGCTAAAGAATGCCGATATTGCCATGTACCATGCTAAGGAGTCCGGTAGTAATAATTTTCAGTTCTTTACCGAGTACATGAATGAGCAGGCGCGTTCAAAACTTCAATTAGAAAATAAACTGAAACAAGCTTGTTTCAACAAATCTTTTTCAAATTACTATCAACCCATTGTGTGCTGTGCCACAGGTGCTGTAGAGGGGGTCGAGGTGTTGATGAGGTGGAAAGAAGGTGAAGAAATGATTTCACCGGATATTTTCATTCCAGTTGCGGAAAACATTGGCTTGATAGCCGAAATGACGATGCAACTTATCGAGCGTGCGTTACCGGTTCATGAAAAGCTATATGCTGAAAACAGCGGAGCCTACTTATCAATCAATCTAAGTGCAAAACACCTCATAAATGAGTATTCATTAAGGGATATAGTTGCGCTATTGCAATCAAATGGTCTTTCACCAGAAAACATTTGTTTTGAAATCACAGAGAGCGCCTTGATGGAAGATTATGACAGTGCCATGCATGTCATAGGAGCGCTGAAAGCCAAAGGGTTTATCATAGCACTGGACGACTTTGGTACTGGTTACTCGTCGTTAAAATATTTGAAAGATTTTCCTATTGACGTACTAAAAATTGATAGGAGCTTTGTTCAGGGTATTGGTCTTAATAGTGACAATGAAGCAATCATTCTAGCGACATTACGTATGGCAGAAAGTCTCAATATTGAATGCGTGGCGGAAGGAATTGAGACCTTGGAGCAGGTTGAATTCTTTCAGCGAAACGGCTGCAGATATTTGCAGGGCTTCTATTTCTCTAAACCTGTTGCAGCGGAAAAGCTATCAGGCTTAATAAATTCAATGAAAACGACTGGCAAGTTACTAAATTAGTAGTAGCTTGCCAGCGTGGCGTTAAGTGTATAGTCAGGTGTTTTATTTCAATCCGCGCTGAGTTTCCAAGTAGCTAGCAAAACTGCCAAGCCAGTGACTTCCCATGTAGTGCATATCATCAAACACAGCGGAAAGTCCTGCTTCACGGTGCGCTTTTAGCGTTTTCTTCAGTACCGTTAAGCGTGCGTCATCGTCTGGTAAAGCGCTTATAATGCCTTCAATCATCCACGCACGGCTGATATTCAGCCCGTCTAGGTGAGCGAGCTTACCATCCGTTTTGTCCGTCACAGTCGCAGGCGCTAGCCAATTTGATGTGCTAGCTGTGAGGCTAGGAAAGAATGCTGAAAGCCATTGGCTGTATTCATGCTTAGCCATTACTCGGCGCATTAGGTCGGCTTCGGCCAAACACGGTGATAGAAAATCCTGTCCTGAGGGCTCGTAGGCTAGGGGGCATTGCTTATCAGCTTGGTGATATTCTTTTACTCTAGATGTAAGCAGTGCTTCAAACTCTTTATTACCTGATATTTTCGCCCAGTCTAACATTAAGCCAAAAGCAAAGGCGGTTTGACTGTGTTCACCGGTTCGGATTGGATAAGCCAGTTTGGGTAGCCAGGCACTTACTCTCGCCACAATTTCTTCTTCAAGCGGTAGTAGCGTGTCCAACCAGATCTTTGCTTCTGGAGTTGATGATTGACGTAGTTCCGCGGTTAATTGTAGAAACCAAGCAAGACCATATGGGCGCTCAAATGACGCATTATTCTCGCGCTTAAGGCTAGCTAGTTCACCTTGAATGTTCTCTGTCGTAAAGCTGGTGTTAAGCTTCTTAATGATTAAATCTTTATCAACAGTGTCTTGCGCTGTGTTTAGCATCCTCACTAGAAGCCAATGGCCGTGGACTGACGAATGCCAGTCTAAACAACCATAAAAAGCCGGGTACAGTTTATTAGGCGCTTTAACGTCGTCGGCACTATTCATCATGTGTTTTACTACATTTGGAAACTCTTGGTGAATGCAGTGAAGTGCAAGATTGGCAAAAACGCTTTCGTAATTGTTGTTAGAAGTGCCTGTTAAGGAACTTGCAACTGTATTAGTACTGCTGGTGCTAACGGCTTCAGCGTTCGGTGCATTAGTAGCAAAGGCGTTGTGGGTAGCCAATAGTGCAGTTAACGCCACACTGCGGCGAACAAAGTTCTTTATTTTCATCATGGCTTCGTAAGCTTTATCTATTACAAATCTATCGCCAATGTATAGTGAACCGTGATTTGAATAAAGTGCTGCACGACATATAGCGTGCCGGCACTTTAAGTAGCAGTTCGCAGCGTAAAACAGGCTGTCTTAATTTAAACTGCAGCTTTGAATACTTTCCAGTTTGTCAGTAAACGCACTTGTGCAACCAATATTGTTTAGTACCCACTGTGCATTGTAATAAGTGTCGCCATACCTTTCCCCGCTGTCGCACATAAGCGTAACTATTGAACCCGCTTCACCCTGTTGATTCATTCGTTTGGCAATACTTAACGCGCCCCATAAGTTGGTTCCGGTAGAGGGGCCGGCTTTTATTCCCATGGTATTGTTTAACCAATGCATAGTAGCAATACTGGCCGCGTCGGGAACCGCAACCATGTCGTCTATAACATCGTGCTGAAAAGAGGCTTCCACTTTAGGGCGTCCAATCCCCTCTATGCGGCTTCCGCGGGTAGCGGTAAGTGTATGATCCTTATTTTTGAAGCTATCAAAAAACACACTGAATTCTGGGTCTACTACAACGAGTTTTGAAGAGAGGCCTTTGTAGCGAATGTAGCGGCCTATGGTTGCTGACGTTCCGCCTGTGCCTGCACTCATAACCACGGTGTGTGGTACAGGGTGGGGCTCGGCTTTCATCTGCTCAAAAATACTTTCAGCAATATTGTTATTGCCGCGCCAGTCTGTAGCGCGCTCAGCGTAAAGGAACTGATCCATAAAGTAGCCGTTAATTTCTTTCGCTACCTTGGTGGCTTCGCAGTGCATTTGTGTAGGGCAGTCGACGAAATGACACTGACCACCGTAGCGTTCAATAAGCGCTATTTTACTCTGGGCGGTAGACTTAGGCATGACGGCAACAAACGGCACACCAATCATTTTTGCAAAGTAAGCTTCAGACACGGCGGTGCTGCCTGATGAAGCCTCTACCACAGTCGTTCCCTCTACAATTTTTCCATTACACAAGGCGTACAGAAAAAGCGACCGGGCTAAACGGTGTTTTAAGCTGCCCGTAGGGTGGGTGCTTTCATCTTTAAGATAGATGTCGATGCCTTGAAATGCTATTTGCTCAAGTTTTATCAAATGGGTGTCTGCAGAGCGCTGATAATCTGCATTGATGGTATTAATCGCTTTTGAAACCCAGCTTTTCATAACACATCTCTCTTTCTATTAAATTCTTGCTCATCAATTGAAAATGCGCGCTACAGTTAACGTCTAATGGGAGCTGTACTCTCTAAACGTCAGAAAAAGAATATCAGTACAATACGAGCAATTGATTCTATTAATCCACTGTATGGTTGTTTTTGTGCAATTTCATTGCATTAATAGTTTTAATGGTAAAATAATTTTTTAAAATGATGCTAGCGCGAGAGTTTGAGAGATTAAAGCTAACTCAAGGTTGTGAAGACAAAGGCAAAAAAATAGCCGAAAGGAAGGTAACTTTAGGTAACGTTTATTGCACCTAACGCTAAACAGACCCTAGCTATTCTTCAGTACAAAAAAGTTCAGAATCCTCATCTATATTGGTATCGTTAGCAAACGACTTTATTAAAAGGTAGCAACATGAAAATTAGGGCGCTTTTCTTTGCAACAGCTCTTTTACCCGCGTTATGCGTATCCACGTTGGCTTATTCGAAAGAAGGGCAAATGCTAAAAGTTGCTACATTTAACGTAAGCATGGAGGCGACTAACTACAAAGCCTTAGGCACGAAGCCGAGCAACAAAGTACTTCAGCATGTTCTGTCTACAGGTGAGCACCCTCAAGTTAAAAATATTGCTGAAATTATTCAGCGTATTAACCCTGATATTTTATTGCTCAATGAATTTGATTACATTGCAGATAAACGCAAAGGAGTAGAGGCTTTTATAGAAAACTACCTGAACGTTTCTCAGCAAGGGCTTGAACCGATTGACTACCCTTACACGTACGTAGCGCCAGTAAACACGGGCGAGCCCACCACCTTCGACTTAGACAATAATGGCAAAGCAGAAGGTTTTGGTGGCGATGCATATGGTTTTGGGCTTTATCCCGGGCAATATGGTATGGCGCTTTTGTCGAAATACCCTATTGATGTTGATGGTATTCGCACCTTTCAGACGTTTAAATGGCATCACATGCCTCATCCACGGGTTCCTACTATTCCCGATGAGAGCGGAAGTACTGATAAGGGCAAGCCATGGTACGACGTAGAAGAGTGGGCCGCGCTAAGGTTGAGTTCTAAGTCTCACTGGGATGTGCCGGTGAAAGTAGCGGGCAAAACCGTACACATACTTGCTATGCATCCAACACCACCTAATTTCGATGGAAGCGAGGATCGCAACGGCAAGCGCAACTTTGACGAAATTAGGCTTATGGCAGATTATCTTTCTCCGGATAAAGGGGCCTACATTTACGATGATAATGGCGAGAAAGTCAGCCTGTCAGAGAACGCGCGTTTTGTACTTGTTGGTGATTTTAACGCGGCGGATATTGGAGATAAACATCGCGAGGGTGTAATTGAACAGTTAACTGAGCACCCGTTAGTTAATAAAGACATCATTCCAACAAGCGCAGGTGGTGCAGGCGCGTCAGGTGCAGAGTTTAGTAACCGCTTTACTGCCTATTGGGGAGCCAGAGCTGACTATGTTTTGCCATCTCGATTTGGCTTCGATGTGAACGATGCTGGCGTTTTCTGGCCTGCAAAAACCAGTGACCTATATCGATTAGTTAAAGACCGCGAAGCCAGCTCAGATCACAGGTTAGTTTGGATTAGCTTGTCGTTGACCGACGATAACTAAAAACCACAATTTTTGTGTTAGTTAATAGATAGAGGTATTATTACACTGTCTATCTAATAACGTACCGAGAAGCCATTGAAGTTTGTGTCTCGCACTTTTGTGATGTGTTTGCTGTGGGTGATACCCATAGATGGCTTTTCGGTAGAGTCTTCTCAGCTCATGCCGCTCAACCGGTATTTCCCTCAATCGTGGGGAACGAAAGACGGGCTTCCTCACAATAGTATTCACGCACTAGCACAAACGTCCAATGGGTATCTATGGGCGGGTACCTGGGAAGGTGTAGCTCGGTTTAATGGTCAGCAGTTCACTGTATTTACCCGCGGCGCGCAAACAGGATTACCAGACTCCGGCATTCGAAGCTTGTATTACAACAAGCCCCGCGACGAGCTACTGGTGGCAGGAAACCGAGGCGGTGTAACGTCGCTTATTGCCGAGCAGTGGCATGCTCAAGCGCCCCTGTCTTCAATGGTTAATCATGCATTCAGAGACAGTAATTACGTGTTATGGTTTGCGCTGGAAGACACGGGGATTGCAATGAGAACGCCTGACGGCACGCAAAAAGAATACATTGTAAATTCGAGTGCTTACCGCATAATCGAAGACGGATTTGGCGTAATCTGGTTTGCAACAAGCCAAGGGTTATTCAAATACATAAACGATAAATTTCAGCTAGCTGTACCCGACCATAACATACTCTCTGGTCCATCATTTACTCTCGCTCTTGATAGCAAAAAACGTGTTTTAGTTGGCACAGAACACGGTGTTTGGCAGCAAACAAACGGTACCTTCGCGCTACTTCACAGCTCACTTGCCGACAAATCAGTTAGTAGTATTTTGCTTGATCATCAAAATAGCATTTGGGTAGGCACCATTAATCATGGCCTCTACCGTCTAAGTGGCTTAGGCCTAGAGAAACTGGATGCGACAACAGGTCTTCCCAACAACCGCGTTTTTTCACTGCTTGAAGATTTGGAAAAAAATATCTGGATTGGCACTAATGGTGGTTTGTTTAGGCTGCGTCGTGCGCTATTTACCACATTCTCGCAAAGCCAAGGAATGAGTGGAGACTTTTTGCGAACTGTTTTGCAAACGTCTGATGGCCAACTTTTAGCAGGTGGAAGTGCTGGATTAGATATATTTTCCAATGATGCGTTTTCCAGCGCATCGCTCACTACGGGTGAAGCCTTTTCTGTACTCAGTTTGGCAGCGGTAACTGAAGAAGTAACGTTAGTTGGCACCTATACAAAAGGTGTGCTGCGATATGAAAACGACCAACTTACTCCTTACCTCAATAGACATTTAGGGTTACCGAGTAATGAAGTAAGGGCCATTCTTTTAGCGAGTGACCACAGTGTTTGGTATGCCACTGCGCAAGGTGTAGTTCAACAAACGCCAGATGGAAAGCTAATCCATTTTAATGAACAAAATGGGCTACCTGCTCATTTTTCAATGGGCTTGGCAGAAGATCGTGAAGGACGAATCTGGATTGCTACAGGGACAGGGCTCGCCTATATCCAACAGGGTATTGTGCACACAGTGTCGTTTCCTGAACATTCAGATGCGCAGCACGCGTTCAGTTTTAGCGTTGTTGAAAAGGGAACTTGGATTACAACCGATCGAGGCCTTGCGTATTTTGACAATGCTACTCAGGCACTTAGTGTAATCAAAAAGTCGCAGGGGCTTCCCGTAGATAAACTGTTTTCAATCGGTATAGATCACAACAGCGGTGTATGGCTAAGTTCAAACCAAGGGGTCATTCTCACTTCACTATCAAGTCTTAAGGAGTGTCTGACATATCCAAGTGCATTATTGGAATTTGAACATTTTAAGGAAGAAAATGGCCTGGCGAGTATTCAAATCAATGGTGGATCACAGCCATCTCAGATTGTCGATGTAGACGGAAATGTTTGGCTTCCTACTGCGAAAGGGCTCGCTACAGTGACGCCTGCAAACCTTGCCATGTTGAGTGAATTCCCTATTCCGGTAAGTATAGAGGCGGTACTACTGGACGGTGCTGACCAGCAATTTGATACGGATAAAAGGGAAGTAGACGTAACGCCGTTAACCACGCGAGTAGCGTTTCAGTATGCAGGGTTGGGTTTCGCTATGCCTTCGCGTATAGAGTATCAGGCTATGTTAGTAGGATATGACCAAGATTGGGTTAACCGTCATCAATTTAGAATGACTGAATACACTAATTTAGCACCTGGTCGTTATCAGTTTAAAGTACGTGCTCGTTACATTGGAGGCACCTGGCAAGAGATTACGTCACCATTTTCTATTCGCGTGCTCCCTAGCATTTATCAGACATTTGCTTTTAAATTCTCGGTTTTTCTTTTCTTCTGTTTTGTTATCTATGCACTTTATAAAGTACGTTTTCATCACTTGAAAAAATCAGAAATGATTTTAAAACAAAGGGTCGATGAACAAACCAGATCATTAGAATTACAAACCAAGCGGTTCGAGTTCCAAGCAACTCATGATGATCTAACGGGTATTGCAAATAGACGAGCATTCGACCGCTGGCTTGTACAATATTTTGAAGAGGCTAAAGCGAAACAAACTCCTCTATGTCTTGCCGTTATCGATATCGACCATTTTAAACAGGTAAATGATCAGTACTCTCACTTAGTAGGAGATAAAGTCATAACTGAGGTGGCCCGTATATTAAATCGCGAAGTTCCGCATTATGCTAAATGTGCAAGGTGGGGCGGCGAAGAGTTTACTGTGTTGTTACCCGAATATGACTTGATAAATGCAAGGGTAGCAATGGATCATGTTCGAAAAATCGTGGCAGCACATGATTTCAGTTTTATAGCGCAAACGCTGAAAGTCACAATCAGTATTGGTGTAGCAAGTGCAGATGGCGCGAGAGATCACGACAGAATGTTAACCCATGCCGACCAAGCACTTTATACTGCAAAAGAAAATGGCCGCAACCAAGTGACCATTTTCGAATAAACGATAAGTGAGGTAGTGGTTAATTACTACAACATCTTTAACCTGACTTTGCCGTAAAGCTTTACTGTGGCGATTGACCCAACTGCGCTTCTTCGCGTTCTCGTGAAACTGCCTCGAACAGCGTAAAGTAAGCCACCACAGCAAGATTAGCGACAAACCAAAGGTCTTTAATAACGAACTGACCTAGGCGATTGACGATAGTCGTGCTGTTAAAGGTATCCGGTACAGTAAACAAAAACGTTTGTGTCATTAGAAAAACCGATAAACAAGCCAGTCCGCTCGCAATGATCATCGGCTTGTTCTTAGTAAAGATGCCCGCACCCAATAGCAGTGCAAAGAGGACATCAAACCCACCAATTACATTCGATGCCCCTTGAACGCTAAACACAGCATATAGCCACGACATAAACGGTGATGTTTCAACTAGCCCCACAATCGCATTAGCTTCAAACTCGAAAAACTTCATGCCACCTATCCATAATAAGACCATGGCTACAGGAGCAAAGTTAAGGTATGTCAGTTGCTTGTGCGAAAATTTTTCGCGATAAAACAAGAATAGGAAAAGCGGTAATACTGCGAAGTACTTAATGAGGCCTTGACCGCTGCCAATAATCGGGAAGCCCCCTAAATCGGCCATCCATCTCGTTGGTGATAATAACGTCAGCAATGGAATGGCAGTTACAAAAGTGGCATATAGTGTTACTGCTTTTGCTGAAACAAGGTTAAAACGTGCTGCAATGGTCATTAACGGTAGCAACAGCAACGCGATACCAGAAAAAGCACCAAGGGCACTCTCGCTCAACACAGAGTCTAACGAGTAGAAATTAAATGTAGCGATAAGTGCATTGGGGTTTGCACCCAATAAAAATGTTAGGCCAAGAACTGCGAAGCTAAAAGTGAGCAATGCGGTGACCATGTTTTCGGTTTGGTTTAGTGTCATAAAGCGTCCGTAAATACTGCTAGTTTTGCGAAGTGTATGTAGAGACCCGTCGAGGTAGCACTAAAATTTCATAGGTTTGATAATTTATTAGGCATAGCGCAATAAGCAAATAAGGATTTATCGACAAAATAAGAACTTATCTAATAGCGGTTGTCATAAGTAGCAGCGGTCTTAAATAAATTAGGTCTTAAGTAATGTGGGGCTTAAATAGTTTGGCTTTTAAATAGTAGTGGTTTAAAAAGTAAAATAAATTGAGAGAAAAAATGAAACAAGCAAGCAGTAGAGCACAGAAGCGTTTTAGGATCTGGTTAATAGCAGGCGTGTGTGCAGCCTTGTCTGCTTGTGGCGCTCAGCCCCCAGAACCTATTGATGAGCCAATCGCGAGTGTTGAAGACGTCGAAAGATTAGAGCAAGTTGTTGATACCTCATTGCCTTTGGTGCAGCAGGCCTATTCCATTGAGTCTGAAAAAGTGTGCGATAAACACGGTGGTAACTGGAAGAAAGTAGGCCGACAGCAGGCGCATGCTTGTGTGCTTCCCGCGAACGATGCTGGCAATGCGTGTAATGACAGCAGCGAGTGCGAAGTGGCTTGTGTCACGGAAAACAATAAGATGGAAGCTGGGCAAAAAGCCAGTGGGGTGTGTTTAGAAACTACCGACCTATTTGGCTGCAGAGCTTATGTGTCTAATGGTGTGGTGGAGCATACCCTGTGTGTTGATTAAGCGAGCGTTAAATGAAGCGCGCGCCATCGGCAATGCGCTAATTGTGCAACACTCGCGTATCCATATTTTAAATAACTTACATTGGCAATTTTCTCATTTACAGGGATAGGTTTAATGCTTTCCAACATCATTCGTTTTGCGAAAAACATCGTCGCGTCGTTACTGGCAATCTTTGTGTGCTTTGGCGTGCTCGACTTCATGTGGCTTGGCGTTATTGCGGATGGCTGGTATCAAAGTGAAATGGAACCGCTGCTTAGAAGCCAGTTCATCACGTGGCCTTGGGTAGTGTTTTACTTAATGTATGGATGCGTGGTGTTTGTACTTGCTGTGGTAGCTAACAGAGACAAATCGCTGCTTTACGCGGGTATTGATGGCGCGCTTCTAGGGTTGGCCAGTTATGGTGCATACAATTTAACGGCATACAGCATTATTGAAGGTTTTACTTTGTTCATCATGCTGATTGATTGGGCGTGGGGGACGTGCCTAACCAGCGCGAGCGCTATGGCCGGCTGGTTAGGGTATCAACTGGTTAAGGAAAAGAGTAGCGAATAATGCGTTTTAACACGCTGGCGTATTGTTTTAAAAAGCCGCCGGTGTTGTAGTGCATGCCGTGCTGTTTGAATACGGCCTGTACTCTAGGAGCCATCTCTCTATAGCGTCTGGCGGGGATATCAGGGAACAGATGATGCTCAATCTGAAAGCTTAAATGGCCAGTCAGTACGTGAAACAGATTTCCGCCCTTGATGTTCGAAGAGCCTAGTGCCTGACGATAGTACCATTGCCCTCGGGTTTCGTTAATGCAATCTTCTTCTTTGAAGGTTTCTACATCGCCAGTGAAATGGCCGCAAAAGATGATGGTCGACGTCCACAAATTGCGAAGTAAGTTGGCAACAAGGTTGCCTGCAAGTACCCATAAAAATAGGGGGCCAGCTATCAAAGGAAATAGCACATAGTCTTTTACTAATTGACGCGCCCCTTTGCTGAAAAAGCGCTTCTTAAGCTCACTATGGGTAACCTGGTTCTTGCGGTTGTCTTTCTTCTTACCAAAAAATACGCGCTCAGCGGCCATCTCGTGATACGACACGCCCCACTGAAACAATACGCTAAGTACGATATAAGTCGCGAACTGCCATAGGTTTTTTACACGCCATCTGAAATCGTTAGATAGGCGAAGCAAGCCGTAGCCAAAGTCTCTGTCTTTACCAATAATATTGGTATAGGTGTGATGCTCGTAATTATGGACTCGATTCCAGCTCGAACCGTCACAAGCAATATCCCACTCGTAGCGTCTAGAGTTTATATGTTTATCATTCATCCAGTCATATTGACCGTGCATCACGTTGTGGCCTATTTCCATATTATCGAGAATTTTAGCCGTCGCTAAGCTTAATACACCGGCAACCCAGAGCAGCGGTTGAATGAATCCCAACATCAGGAGTATCCGGCCGCTCCATTCACAAATACGCTGAATGAGAATAATACGTCGAATATAGGCAGCATCTTCAGCACCTACTTTCTGTTTGATATCAGCTTTGATTTCATCAAGCTGGGCGGCAAGTCGCTCGTAGTTAGGTTTCTTTTCTGTGCTCGTAGCCTCAACTAGTTGAGTATTATGAGTTTCACACTCCGGTAAGTGCGCTTGTTCAATCGCTGCTTCACGGTGTTGTTTGTCTATTGCAACACTGGTGTTCATAGTTGGATCTCCACATCGGTAACGGCTTGTGATACACACAGTTGAATAAGTTGTTCTGCACTATCTGAAAGTTCGCCAGTACGGGTATCTCTTACCACACCCCTTTTCTTAACACATTGGCACTGGTGACAAATTCCCATTCCACAGCCATAGGTCACAGGTTGTTCTGCTTGTTGAAGCTGTGAAAGTAGGGTTTGCTGATTGTCGATAGTCAAAGACTGGCCATTGTGAACCAACGAGAAAGTTTCGCTTTCGGTAAGGCTGGTGTGGCTCACCACAGGCAGCGCAGCGAAATGCTCGCTTGAAACAGGCGCGCTAATCGTCTTTGCATAAGTTTCTACTTGCTCGAACATGGCATGTGGGCCACACACTAACCAGTGGGCATCGGCAAAGTAAGGCAAATGGGCTTCAACGTCCCCATCTTTTTGCTTAGTTAAAACATCATAGGTGAAGCTTTCACAGCGCTTGCTGAAAGTTGAAAGCTCCTCAAGCAGTACGTGTTCATTGGGCTTGGCAAAATAAAGCAAATGTACTGCTTTTTGATTTACCTCTGCATTGTTAATAGCATCGTCAAGCATGGCAATGAAAGGGGTAATGCCCGAGCCGCCCGCAATCATAAGTAGAGACCTTTCTGTCTTAGGCCATACAAACTCTCCTTTGGGGGCTGAGATATTTACCCATTGATTAGGCACACAAGCATGAAGGTAAGGCGTTAGCGCGCCCTCGGCTTTTACCTTAGTCACCAAGCGGATCTGCTTGTCTCTTTGGTAGGTATTAGCACCACTTGCTATGGTAAATACGCGGGTGGTGAGCCTGCCATTAATCTCTATGGTCAACGCGATATGTTGCCCCGCGGTATGAGTGGGCCACGAACTATCTGGCTTAAGTACCACCTCGAGCATATCCGTGCTTAAGCTGCTTACTGTTATAACTCTGGCTCTGAAATACCCATCGCGCCATGCGGGTTTAATTTGCTGAATCAGTACTTCCCAATAGCCCTTCCAAGAGCCGTGGTGGAATATGCGATCAGTAAATTTATCTAGTAATAGTCTCAATGTAGAAATCACACCTATTTATGGTCGGAATATCTTTAATACAAAAAATGATCAAAATATTTAAGCGTACAAGTGTACGCTAATTCAGCGCACAAGTGTAAGCTTAAATTCTTCTGCGTCAAGAGGAGAGGAAGAAAATTTAGGGTAACGTCGTCGAAATGGGCTAATACTTTTGCGAAAAATGCAAAAGTGATTTGTGGGCGGTGAGAAAGGCTATACGGATTATACGTTTGCTAAATAGCCGTAAACGTAACAAGGTGAACACTCTGCGCATAAGGGGGCTCGCCTCCTTTATGCGCTCTGTAACCTACCTATATGCGCTGCAGTTTGTAATTGAAAAAACGTAAGTGAATTTAGTTAAATTACGTTCGGCAGATTGCAATGCGCTTGAAATATCACAACGCGCTTAGAAGTTGCGGTTTCGAAATAGCCAAGCGGCGATACCACTTCCCGCTATTAGCATTGAAGTGACCATCCATAGTTTTGAAATAGGTGCGCCGTTGGGGCATTGTAACGACATGGTTGCGCCGGCTAAATTTTGACAGTCAACAAGTTGGCCTAATGCCAATACTAAGAGGCCAAGCAGTACTCCGATAACAGCATAAGACAAATTATTTAACGACATACTTTTCCTATTATTTTTCCACTTGTCGTTCATAACGACGGTAAAGTTTGCACTGCACCCTTGAGGAAAGCGAGAATGTGCTAAACCAGTGCACTACGTTAAGATGCAACGAAGCGTTAAATGCTTTATAAGTTTATTCTTATGGGCTCTGACCGTTTAACCAATGCGTGTTGTGCGCCACTGAACGGTAAAATTGTTCACCTCATCGGAAGTGGTCGAAAAATGCACATAGGCTCACGTAAAACAGTGTCGCAATATTTGCGCCAACCCCTATCAAAATTCCTTCAAATTCGGTACTATCCGCGGTCTTAAATTTTTAACGAAATAAGCGGACTATGTTTGAAATAAACCCCGTTACGAATGCGATAAAAGA
>Ga0105227_100380_pt1 | contig 15576 bp, 13 predicted proteins | sample Virmet3734_803_FD_89585 | JGI IMG/M metagenome (GOLD analysis project Ga0105227, IMG submission 89585) | Marine viral communities from the Southern Atlantic ocean transect to study dissolved organic matter and carbon cycling - metaG 3734_803 | ecosystem: Environmental > Aquatic > Marine > Oceanic...
ACCTGTTGCGTTATTTATCACCTTTACCTTGGTTGCCAGCGTAGTGGGTATTTATCTCTGTGGTAAAACCGCTGACGACATGCAAGTGCATGACCATGGCTCTATTGTATGGGACGAAGTAGCTGGCATGTTCGTTACCTTTCTCTTCGTGCCCATTACCGCGCCCACGTTATTCATCGGCTTCTTGTTGTTCCGTTTGTTCGATATCTTAAAGCCCTGGCCAATTGGAGTGGTGGATAAACGCCTACACGGTGGAACCGGCATTATGTTAGACGACCTACTTGCAGGTGCAATGGCCTGTATATGTCTGCACTTATTGATGGGACTTTGGCCAGCCATACTTGCCCTCCCTTTTAGCTAATATTGCGGCTTTTACTCCACTAAAAGCGCAGTCCTTGCAAACAGAACTAATTTACCTTCACTATAGTTACTCCTCAAAGACGGCCTTTGTACAATTATTAGCCCTTTCACAAAAAACAATTGTATAGTACGGTATTATTAATAAAACAAACCTAGTCTTAAAATATGATTTATTCGATATCTCAGGGATTTATTTTTGCGAGAGGCATTAAAACGGCGAGTACCAGTCTTGCTGACGAGTTGGCGAAAAAATCAAGACCGTTAGAAAAATCAATTATTTACAAAATAATAAGACGATTCCCGAAAACGGAAAAGATATATCCGTTTTATGATTTTAGAAACCACCCTCATACCTCGCTCTCTAAATCTAAATCAATAATTCCGTCATATCTTTTTAATTCTTGCATCAAATTCGGCGTCGTACGAGAACCCGTTAGCTCGTTCAAATTCAGCACCTCTTACACGAAAAATAAAAGCTGCAAACAAACAAAAAGCTATAAGAGGCTTGTTGCGGGGCTGACGGGAATAATTTTTCCCCGTCGAAATTTAAAATTTAATTGTATGTAATCAGTTAATAAAATTGAAATGAGAATTTTATAGATTATCGGTAAAATTAATTAACTATATTCGTGATTGAAATTATTTGAAACTGCTGTACTTGCGAGCCATTTCTAATGTGGCATCAAAGTTAAAAATAGAATGTGAGCTAAATGTAAACTTGGTTAAAGGCATTCATCGAAGGTGTGAAATTATTGCTAAGGGCTGTGAGATAGGAAAATTCGGGAACGATTGCTATCTACCCTTATACGAATTCATCGAGCATTTTTATATGATCCAAAGCCTTCATTACAGATAGAACTGGAAATAACAATATCAGGCTTCAATCTATGTCCCTGAAAAGAAACTTAATTGCAAATATTTCTGCATCTTTTTTTCAAAAAGGTGTAATTGTGTTAGACAAACTCTTTCTTGTCCCTTTTTTTATTCAATATTGGGGGGTTGAATATTATGGTGAGTGGCTTACGCTCACTATTGTTCCAAGTTTTCTAGCTTTTTCTCAATTAGGCTTTGGAAGCGCAGCGTCAAATATAATTGTTTTACGATATGCGAGAGGTGAAAAACAAGGCGCCGCTAATATGGCAAAGAGTGCCTTAGTTATAATCTCTTCTATTATATTTGTCGGAATGCTATTTTCAGTATTAATTATTGGTGTTCTAAACTACTTCGCAATATTTGATAAAACCTTACTCGATCCCGAAGAGGCTATGCTCGCTCTTTCAATAATGATGTTGGCACAATTAGCAAATTTTTACCAACAATTGTTTGAGGCTTATTTTAGGGCAGCCAGAAAAGCTGCAAAGAGTATAAATTTGCTTACAGTTTACGCGTTTATCAATGTAATGGCTGGCTTAGCTGTACTAGTTTGCGGGGGGGGGATTGTCCAGTTTGCTTTGGCCAACTTAATTGTTTCTCTTCTCTTTAACCCTATATATGCATTGTTAGGAATAAAAATATTGAAGCTGGGCCATTTAAAAGAAGCAACTGTATCTAAGCGAGATATTGCAGAAGCTTTCCAGAAAGGGTTAGGTTTTCTCGCCATACCCGTGTGGCAAGCCATTTATTTTCAGGGCACCACGTTAGCGGTTCGGCTAACCATTGGTGCTGAGGGCGTCACTATTTTTAACACAGTAAGGGCACTCACCCGAAGTGTAAATCAAGTTTTTACTATAATAAACGGCAGCGTATTCCCTGAACTACAATTTGAAATAGGTAATGGGAATACGGACAAAGCCAGACAACTTTTCAGGGTATCGACGATGCTAACTTTGTTTGTGGCTATCGCCGGCATGCTATTTCTCGCTATTTTTGGTTTGTGGTTTTATGGAGTATGGACAAAAAATGTTTTAAACCCGCCTACTTTTATGTGGTATGTCTTTGTTCTTAGTATCGGCTTCAACGCGCTCTGGTGGAATTCAATTATTGTTTTTCGAGCAACAAATCAGCCCTATCAAATGGCAATTTCAGGCTTGTTCGCCGCAATTTCATCTGTCATTGCGACTTATGTATTTTCTAATTTTTGGGGTTTAACAGGTTCAGCTTTAGGGGCTTTAATTTTAGACTTATTATTGGCACTTTATGTTTTACCTGTTAGTAGTAAGCTGCTAGGGCAAAACGCAGCTAAAATATTATTTGATTTTATAAGTTTTGACTTAATAAAGCTTAAAGAAGTTGTTAAGGCTAAAATTTAATCTTGAATGAAAATTAAATAAATGGTTTCTATGTGCAGTCTGAAATAAAAGTGAAATCTGATTGTTAAACTCTATAATTTAAAGAGTCTAAAGAATGGTTTTATTTTTTAATTTATGTAGGTGGTTGAGAATGAAAAACTTCTAATTACTAAACCTTCACTAAGGAGAGTATTGAGCGATACGTGCTTTTGCCGGTCGCTTATCCTCAGGGAAAGAGAGTTTCTTTTGAAAATATTGACCCCTATCACGCGACAATAAAACTCTTAGTTTTGGTATGTACAGGTTTTGCTAGCCAAAGTACTCGAGCAAGATGGTGTCGCCACTCATTTCGGTCATCGGTGTACTAAAACTTAGGATATTTCGCATTTTCTAAGGGTTAGCAGCATTTAAACGGAAGTTAGATCATACATGAAGGTTCGAACGCAGTTTTTATGCCGACTTCATAAAAGATGGACATTTACTTGGGTGAATAACTATGAAATATCGTAAAGAAATTGATGGCCTTAGGGCATTAGCAGTCCTGCCAGTTATCTTAGCTCATGCAGGTGTTGAAATACTCAGGGGTGGCTTTGTTGGTGTAGATATCTTTTTTGTTATTAGTGGATACCTAATTACGACAATTATCTTAGATGAACTTGAAAAGAATGACTTCACAATCGTGAAGTTCTATGAAAGACGCGCCCGAAGAATTTTGCCCGCATTGTTCTTGGTTATGCTCACAACCACTATAGCTGGAAATTTTCTGCTAATGCCAGATGAATATAAGAATCTCGGCCAATCGTTGGTGAGCACATCATTATTTTCTAACAATATCTTACTTGCTATTACATCCGGTTATTGGGATTTAGCTAGTGAATTCAAGCCATTATTGCATACGTGGAGTTTAGGGGTCGAAGAACAATACTATATATTCACTCCAATATTTTTGATGATTGCATGGAAGCTGTCCCGAAAGGCAATTCCGCTGGTTATATGTATAACATTCTTGGTAAGCTTTTTATATGCCGCTTGGTTAGTCAATAAATCACCAGATTGGGCTTTCTATAGCCTTCTAACTCGTGCGTGGGAACTCGCTGCCGGAGGAATAGCAACCATTATTTTACGCTCAAATCCCAGTATTGCGAACAACAATATACTTTCCAATGTATTTAGTTCAATAGGGTTTACAGCAATTTTACTATCAATTGTTACGTTTAATGAAAAAACGCCAATTCCAAGTTACCCACTACTACTCCCAGTGTTAGGAGCTTTATTGATCGTTATTTTCTGTCATCAAAACACTTTTGTACATAAAGTACTTTCGCACAAATGGATGGTCTTCACTGGATTAATAAGTTATAGCTTGTACCTATGGCATCAACCTTTTTTCGCTTTTTTAAGAGCATACAAGGTTGAAAAGCCGAGTGAAACTGAGTTGTTGCTGTTAATTCCTATAATTTATATTATAGCGTTTTTAACTTGGAAGTACATTGAAGCACCTTTTAGAAAAAGGGACTTAGTTAATAGGAAAATGATATTCGGATTCTCTATAGCCGGTAGTATGGCATTTATTATTTATGGGGTATACCTAAACCACAATTATGGAGCTCCTAATAGATTTGGTGACCCTAGTTTCGTTCAAAAGGATATGGACAAGAGAATGTATAATGAAAGAGCGTTCGTTTATAAAAATGAAAAATTTTCTAATCAGGGAAAAGTGAAATTATTAATCATTGGTAACTCTTTCGCGAGAGATTTTGTCAATATTACAACTGAGACATTCGATACTACTAATCACGAGATTGTTTACAGGACAGAGTTAAAACAGTGTATCCTTAATCATGATGATGATTTATCAAAACGTTTATATTCAAATGCTGACATAATTGTATTCGCGAGTGGAGTAGCAAAAGAAGGTTGCCTAGGCGAGGATCTTCGCTATGCGAAAGAAAATAATAAGTTAATTTTCTACGTTGGCACTAAGTATTTTGGATATAACTTGAACTGGGTAATCCGAACAAATAAAGAGACGCGTTCAAACCTTTACAACATCATTCCTGATTCAGTTATCAATGCGAACGTAGAAATGGCAGAGCAAGTGCCTCCTGAAAACTACATCTCACTTCTTAGTCCAACACTGGTCGATAATAAAATCCCTATTACAGATGAACTAGGTCGAATGCTTAGTACTGACAGGACACATTTAACGAAATATGGTGCTATATATTTTGGTAAAAAAGCCGTTGTTGGTACAGCCTACTCAGAGGCTTTTAAATGACGACCTGATTTAATCGAATAGTCGCTGTAGACTTGAAATACTTAGCTGCCACAATAACCTGTATATGATTCGGCATAGTGCTAGTTAGTATAGCTTAAGTTAAATTCAGCGCGAAAGTGTGAATCGTAGCTCTAATTGAGTTGCAAATTTGACGAAGACACAGATCAAATGAAAGTGTTTATTGTTCCGACCAATATGTATCTATGTTTGTCTAGTTCCCTTGATTAATTTAAAGTTTTGGGTGAGGTGTACTGTCACAAAGGCATAGGTTTGTGGGTAACAAATATAGCGATTATTGCGATTGAAAACCAAGTTGCTAGCTATGCCAGCAAGGACTTCCGCTGCCTTGCAGCGCTCGCCTGTAATTTCCCACCGAAGCTTCACGACTCAAGAAAAACTAAAGGTAAAAGTAATAATGAATCGAAATGTTTCACTAGATGTTCTTAAGCTTCTTATGGCATTTATGGTTGTAGGATTACATGCAGGGTTTTTAGGGGAGGTCTCTACATTGGGTTCCTATCTTTCCGTAAATGGTCTATTTAGAGTCGCGGTACCTGTTTTCTTAATTATTAACGGGTTTTACTTCTATCCAGTATTAACTAAGAGTTTTCATATTAATTGGCTTAAGAGGGTTTTAATTCTATATGTTGTGTGGATGTTGTTTTATTCGTATTTCTGGTTTTCAGTACCGGATCTGTCTCTTGTAGGAGTTATCAAGTTAGTTAGAAATATAATATTTGGATATCATCATTTATGGTACATATCTGGAATGCTAGGAGCAGCAATACTTCTACTTGCACTTAAGCGTTTCTCTTCAACCCTTGTTATAGCCACTATTATAATTTCATCAATGATTGGAATAGCTATTCAATATCTTGGTAATTATCACTATTTTGAAGACAATACTTTAGATAAGCTGTTCAATCAGAACTGGTTTCACAGGAATGCACTACTGTTTTCTTACCCATTTTTTGGTATTGGTTACTTGATCAATAAGCATAATTTACACGAAAGATTCTCGCTGAATAGTACTGTAGTATTAGCAGTCATAGGAGCTTTACTCCTCCTATTTGAGTCATATTTAAACTTTTATCAAGTATGTAGAGAGGGTGGCTTTGACAACTATCTTTCTCTTCTTTTTGTATGCCCATTTATTTTTATGGTTTTTGAAAAAATGGACATTCAAGGGAGTAGTAAAAATATTGCTTTATATTCATCGGCAATTTATTTTATTCACTCATTTTTTCTATCAATGCTTAGAGAATTCACAGAACTAGAACCAACTATGTTAACTGTTTTGTGCATTCTTCTTTCAGTAGTAGCGTCTTACTTCATAATAGAACTTAACAAGAGAGTGAAATTTATTTTATAGGAAACTGACAAGTTGCGGAAAAATCGCCCTATGGCCTAGACACGTCTCTACGCGGCGAGCCTCTGCGCACGGCGTTATATTCCAGTGAAAGCAAAGTCTATAGCATTTATAAGCAGTTCTCTGAATTTGCGAACAGTAAAATTTTATTTTTGGTTAAAATAGGTTGATATTCAAGCATGTTTATAGGCAAAGTAGGATTGGTTATTATAGAACTATCTTCTCCATATTTTGAGTATCCGGCTATTTGGTTGATAATTTTTTCTCGTAGTAGCTTAACTCTTAGTATGGTCAGGAAGTATTGAAAAACACTATTAAGGACAATTAGGAAGTAATGGGGTTGATATTATGGAAGTTATACAGGCAACTATTGGACGTTTTCACCATTTTCATTTAGCAAGGCAATTAGAAAAAAATGGCCTTTTGGGTAAGATTTATACCGGATACCCTAAGTTTAAGTTAAAAGATGAGCAGGGGATCCCTGCTGAAAAAGTTGTTTCTTTCCCTTGGATTCATGCCCCCTATATGGCGCGCAGTAAGTTTGGGCTAAATAAGTATCAAAGCCTATATGATAAATGGCGTTACTACGACAATGTCATATTTGATAGATTCATTTGTTCGAAATTAAAAGACCCAGCTGTACTCATTGCGCTATCTGGTACTGCCGTTAAGACAGGTAGAGAAAACCAAAAGTTAGGAGGAATATGGATTTGTGATAGAGGGTCGTCGCATATTAAATATCAAAATGAAATATTACGAGATGAATATACAAAGTGGGGAGTCCACTATAGAGAAAATACCTCTGAGATAATGGAGCGTGAATGCTTTGAATACGAACACGCGAATTATATCACAGTTCCATCTAAATTTGTGTACGATAGTTTTGTGGAAAAAGGTGTTCCCAAAAATAAACTGATAAAAATACCTTATGGTGCAAATTTAGCACGTTTTTCTAAAACTAAAGAACCCGAAAGTAACTCTTTCTCTGTGTTATGGGTGGGTATGGCAAGTATCAGGAAGGGGTTCTTTTATGCCCTTGAAGCATTCCAGAATTTAAAGTGTAAAAACAAAAAATTTACTGTTATTGGCACCATAGAAGAAGCTGTAAAATCGAGATTAAAAAATTACGACCTAACTCACGTTGAATTCAAGGGAGTCGTTGCTAACCATCAACTAAAAGATTACTACAGCTCACATCACGTTTTTGTTTTACCTTCAATTGAAGAAGGCTTAGCTATGGTTCAAGGTGAAGCTCTAGCCTGTGGCTGCCCGGTTATTGCAACGCCGAATACGGGTAGCGAAGACTTATTTGAGCATTCGAAAGAGGGCTTCCGAATACCCATACGTAACTCTCAAGCGATATTAGAGGCATTTGAAGCGCTGTTGGACCAACCTGAATTGAGAAAAGATATGAGTGATCAAGCGCTAAAAAAGGTGCAATCCTTGGGCGGGTGGGATACCTACGGGGAACAATTCACACAATTTTTGAGTCAGCTATAAATTATGAAAATACTTTCTGTGGGTTGGTTTGATAAAGTTAGCAATACATCGCTTCATAGGCACAAAGCAATTGTTGAAAACTACTTAAATGTTGATGCTGTTGATTGCGCGACGGACACGACTTTGGGTTATCGAATTGCAAATAAGCTTTTTAACTTAGGTTTCCCTTTAAGTTTACCTGATAAAATTGGCGTAAATGAAAAAATATTAGATTTTGTAAAGAAAAACAGTTACGACCTAGTGTGGATTGATAAAGGTATAACTGTCAAAAAATCTACTTTGATTTTTATAAAAAAGGTTAACCAAAACACTAAAATAGTTAGTTTTACGGCTGATAACATGGCTTTACGACATAATCAAAGCCAAGACTATCTTGATTGTTTTCCTTTTTACGATTTTCACATTACAACAAAATCATTTATCGTTGATACCTTATTGGGAATGAACGCTAAAAATGTTATCTTTACTAATCAAACATATCAAGCTGATTTCCACTATCCAAGAATACTGACTGCCTCAGAAAAAAACGATTTTGAAGCATCTATTGGTTTCGTTGGTGTGTGGGAAAAAGAGAGAAGTGATAGCATAAAATACCTCGTCGATAATGGATTGAATGTTACAGTTTATGGAGATGGTAATTGGAAAAGTTTAAGGTGCTACTCGCCAAGACTAAAAATTATGCCCAGCATATTCTCAGATGATTACCCAAAGGTATTGTCAGCCTTAAAAATATCTTTGTGTTTTCTTAGAAAAATAAACACCGATCAACATACATCGCGAAGTATAGAAATACCTGCCTGTGGAGGTTTTATGCTAGCTGAAAGAACAGATGAACATTTGTCTTTGTTTGAAGAAGGTAAAGAGGCAGAGTTCTTTTCTTCAGATGAAGAGCTTTTAGCAAAGTGCCGTTACTATTTAAATAATGAAGAAGAACGGCAGTCGATTGTTAAACGAGGTATTCTTCGTTGTAAGAGCTCTGGGTACTCAAATATTGAGACAGTTAAAAAACTAATAGATTCGATTGTTTTGTAATCCATAGAAAATTAAATTTTACTTTTTGAATTAAAAAGAAGAGATAGTATGCCTTATTCTAAAATGCACAATCTGTTGTTTATACATATTCCAAAAAATGCAGGTAAGACAATAGAAATTTTATTTGGAGTGCATGACAGCTATCAAGGCTCACCTAACAGTAGAAATAAACTGAACGCATTTTTTAAATTTGCTCTTAATAAATCTAAGAACTTTACAGCAGAAGAAACGCTAATGGGAGTTATCGATCGCTCAGTTACCGCGCAACACTTAACTTTACAAGAAATACGACTGGGCAACTATATTGAATTAGAAAAATTAGAAAGTATGAACATTTTAGCTACAATTCGTCACCCGTATACTAGAGCTTTCTCACTATTCAATCATTGGGTTAAGAATAATAAGTCGGATGATAAAGTTGAGGAGGCCTTTAATTTTTTTCTAAGAGAAGTTCCGAAGTTAAGAGCCAGTACCAAACACAATCAGGCAAGTCATTTTCGGCAACAAGTTGATTTTTTAAGAGATACTAATGGTTCAATTAATAAAGTAGATTTAATTAGACTAGAATCATTTGAAACTGACCTTACTTCATACTTAACGTTAAAAGAATACAAATTAGAACCCTCTACCATACTGGGAGGTTCTAAGATTGAGTCTGATAGTAAACTACGAGATATTGCATTATCAAAAAGAAATAAGTTAATGATAGAAGAGTTATTCAAAGATGACTTCGCTCTATTACCTTATAATGCTGATAGTGTTTTTTAGGTGAATTTTTTATTTTGTTCTATGGATTTTTCATAAACCGATAAATAGGCTTTCAAGGTATTATCTTCACTAAAGTTAGCTGCCCAGTCAGTACATTTTTGCTCAAGTTGTTGGGTGCTATATTCGTCTAAACGTAAAAAATCTAGAAGTTTTTTAGCGTTTTCATGTGCCCAATCGTCAATATGACCATCTCTAAAGCCTTTAGTTGAAGAGAATAATAAACTGTGTTTGCCTGCAATCTCGTTCATAGGAGCAGAATCCGTAGTGAGTACACAGGTGCCACATGCTTGCGCTTCAATAATAGGCCAACCAAATCCCTCCTCGTGGCTCGGAAACAATAAACATCGGGCACCAGAATACAAGGCATTCAAAAGCGCTACACCAATATCAGAATAGAAGACTACGCCAGCAGACTTATCAAATTCTCTAATTTTATCAATGACTGCCTTTTCTTCATTGTTTGCAGGAGGGCCTACTATCACCAAAGGTAAGCAAACGTCGCTTCTGCGTACGTAGTGCTGGTATAAGTAGAACAGCCCTAATCGGTTTTTATACCATTGATTACCACCAATATTAAAAAGGTAGGCTTTGTGGCTTAGTTCAATAGAGTTTGTTTCAAAAATATTTTCAACAGTATTTTTGGGAAGAGGAAGATAGGGGTAATTAAGGCCATTGTATACAACTTCCGACACTATTGGTTTGATGTTGCTTAAACTTTGCAAATCATGTTTGGTTTTGTTTGAGATCGAAATAAAGTTTTTCCCTTGTTCAAACCCCTTTCTGATGTATTTTTGATACAGTTTTCCGCTCCAACTCGTTTTATTTGTTTTTTCGTGTCCAAGTGCAGATTTTAATGCCAGTAAATCATGCACGTGAATGACATGGGGATACTTTTTCAAAATGGGTACCCAGGGCCCAAGTGCCTGATCGCAAAACACAAATACAGTATTTCGTGGCTTCTTCACTGCAAATAGTATTCTTAATCGCGCTGGAAATATTATATATTGATCTATATACCCCAACCATTTCGCAAACTTAGGAAGCCATTTACCCAATTTAAAAAAAAGCGGAGAGGGTGATAAGGTGCTAACATCATACCCTAATTTTTCGTAGCCAGACTTAAGCATAGCAGCGAAGCGAGGCATGCTCTTGCTATGCATAAAGGTAGGGTGGGTGAGTAATACTATCTTCATTTTTCGTTTCCGATGGTGATATCTTTCACCCACTAATAGGCACTTTTACTTGTTTAACCGATTAGGTCTTAGGAGCGATATTGTGTGTATGTCTCTGTTTCACAAGCATTGCTTCTAATTCCACGTAAAACTTCTTCATAATCGATTCGTAATTTAGAAATGATTCAGCATAGATCCTAGCGTTAGTGCCAAAAGTAGCTCTTAAATCAGGGTTGTCAGCTAAATGGCGAATAGCTGAGATGAACTCTGACGTATTTCCTGGCTTCACGGCTAATCCTTTGTCCTTAATGACGTTATGGATCTCAGTCCCTACGTCTGCGGTGGCGACAACGGCGGTACCTGAAGACAGCATGCCAGTTAATTTTGAAGGCATAACCAGGTCTGCCGCGCCAGCCTGTTGCGGTAATAAATGTATATCAGCTAAGTTCAAAAAGTCACATAGGTTTTCGTAAGGTTGTAGTGGTAGCCATATTATATTATTCAGTGTGGTCGAAGCGGCTTTTAAACGTGATAACGCTGAGCCCGAACCACACATAACAAAAGTGATATCCGGTAAGTTTCTTGCTGCATTAATGATGATATCAAGGCCTTGTTTTTCTCCCATATTACCTGAATACATCGCTACTACTTTGTCGTGGTCTATAGACAAACGTCTTCGGTAGGTAGAATATTCACGGGGTGATATAAATTGCGTATCAACCCAATTGGGAAACATGACTTGCTTCGATGCTGGTACGCCTTTCTTATTTAAAAGCTGCATCATTGAGCGAGATATCGACGAAACCTTAGTAAACCTTTTAAGTAAAAATTTCTCGAACCTAAAAATCGTTTTTTTTAAACGCTTTGACTTAATAATTCCTAAATCGAATGCAGCGTTTATTTCAAAATCTTGAATATGTAGTATTGATTTAGCGTTACACAATTTAGTTGTCATTAGTGCGCCTACACTATTAAAAATAGGAGGTTCAATACATATGACAATATCTGGATGCCAAAAAATTTGTTTAAAAACAACGGGAAAACTTGCTATTGCGAATGAGGCTAGATGAATAATTCGCTTGCAGCCAGATACTTTTTCAGGAACCCAGATTGGGCAGCGTATCACGCTCAAATTATCTCTAATTTCTTTTGAATATTTCCAAGAAGAATAATTTTCATTAATCTTCCACTCTGGATAATAAGGAGGTGCGCAAATAACTTTTACTTGATTACCTTCACTTGCTAACCATGTTGCCATTTCTCCAGAATATTTTCCAATTCCCGTAATTTCTGGTGAATAATTAGTTGAAACGATTAGAATTTTCACTTTCAGTTCGCCCTAGGTGGTTTTAGTCCCCATTCGGCAATTACAACAGTTTCCACTGCCAAACACTTATCCTTAGCATCTTTAATTTTACTTTCTACTTCGTATATTTTTGCATCAACAAGAAAACGATACCACAGCCCCTGTAGGAAATTCCACTGTAATCCACGCCAACCATCCAAAAATCCTAATCGAATAATATAGCGATAAAAAAAATAAAAAAACGGCCTAACAAACAAGGGGGTTTTTGTGTAAATATTTTCTTTTAACCAACGCTTAAACATAGCTTGTTCTTTGTCTTCATCATCTCTAGTATCTGATGCCATAAATTTATATTTATGATTTAACAAATCAGCTGCTTCTCGCGTAGCATAATGATTATGCTTTGTGGTCCACCATGTTAATGAATTTAAATTATCGTCAACAAAGTCGTTATCAAAACGTATTGTTTCTCCCGTTGAGAGCACAATATGTTCGTCCATCCATCGATTTTCACATTTACCATAGTCTTTGCGCCATAGCCTTAACATCCACATGGGGTAGGTGGCACCATGTTTCATCCATTTGCCTGCGAAGTGGATTCTACGGCGCATATAAATACCGTTAATGTTCGCTTCTATATGGTTAATTTTATTTTTTATTTCTTCAGCAAGTTCTGGAGTCACATATTCATCGGCGTCTAATCGCATTACCCATTCACCTGTTATAGGTGCGTTGTCTAACCCCCAATTTAATTGACGCGCGTAATTGTTGTGCCATTTGTTTTGCAGAACTATAGCGCCCATAGATTCTGCGAGTTCTACGGTTTTATCCGTAGAGTAAGAATCAATTAATACTACTTGCGAAGCGAAAGATTTTACCGAATTTATAGCACGTTCTATGTGTTGTTCTTCATTGTAAGTGAGTATTTGCACGGTTATTGAAGGCATAAGAAGTCTATCCTACTCAGTTCTTGATAATGCGTTTTTTAATAGCTTTTGCAGGATTGCCTGCATATATAACCCACGCTTCAGCGTCTTTAAATAGCACTGTACGCGCACCTATTACAGCACCTGTACCAATTGTTATGCCAGGTCCAACAAAACACTCAGTACATAACCATGCATTAGCGCCAATGGTGATAGGGAGGGCGTAGAGTTGAAAGTTCTTATCCGTATAGTCGTGGGTTCCACAACACAAATGTGCCCCTTGTGACACCACAGCCTTTTCTCCAATAGTAATCATTGCCATGTTGTAAATGATGGTATCGTTGGCAATGCAGGCTTCGTCTTCCATTTTAAGGTTCCAAGGTGCCCAAATTTTTGCGGTCGGATAGATGTGACAGTCTTTCCCTAACTTTGCACCAAAGAGTGTTAGCAAAAATGCGCGATATCTATGCATTGGTCGCGGGCTGAACTTAATAAAAATTAAATATGTCATGCCCCAAATCAATCTGGCCAAGCGATTTTGCAAACTAAAGCTGGCCTGCGTGTAAGGATTAATGCCTTGTTTAATCATGACGCAAATCACTTTTTATTTGGGTAATAATATTTTTTGACGCCTGTTTAATATCGAATTTTTGTTCAAAACATTTTTCCGCATTCTGCTGAATGGTTGATTTTTCTTCGTTTGTTAGCGCCATCCAGCGCGAAATCAGGTTTTCTGTGCCTGCTAATGTATCGTCTTCAACCAGCCCCGCTTTCATTTCTTCAATTTCTCGCCAAATATTAACTTTATTGGAAATTAAAACGGGCGTACCTAAGGCAAGGGCTTCGGCTACGGATATACCGAAGTTTTCCTGGTGAGAGGGTAAAATAAATACATTAGCAGCCTTAATGGCGCTCCATTTAAGTTCATTTTTGAGCATACCCGTCCAGGTAATATGGGTATCCGCATTCATTGATTTTGCTATTGCAACGAGTTCTGATTTCCAGCCTGTGTGGTCTGGGCCTGCCATAACAAGGTGAATATTGGTATTTTTCTGAAGCGCATTCGCAAAGGCCTTAATTAAAAGGTCACACCCTTTTTTTGCGTGTATACGGCTTAAAAAAAGAAATATTTGTTTATTTTTAAGTGCAGGGTATTTACTGTAAAACGCATCCTCAGACGCCTGCTGTGCAATAGGCGTAATATTAGTGCCATAATTAACAACAACCGGGTTGACTGTATAGCGCGAAAAGGACGCCTCAGCTAAGCGCTTTTCTTCTTCACAAGTAAATAATACAGCTTTAGCGTCTCGCAAAACAGCATATTGCGACAAATACCAAAACACACTCTTTTTAAGGTGTTTAAGCGGGTACGCATGTTTAAAATAGGGGTCTAACATACCATGGGGGAAAACATAGTAAGGCACATTGGTATGCTTGAGTGCTTGGCGCACTGCATGACCATGGTATTGCCACAACCCATGTACAATTACTGCATCAAATTCTGCAGCGATACTCTTTAGCTTTTTGATAAGTTTTGGGTGATAACAAAAGGTACCTTTACCTTTGCCTATTGTAATTACAGTAAGGTGGTCAACAGAACCTAAGTCATCGTTAGCCTCGTCCATTGTCAACACTGTCGCTTTTGCGCCAAGCGCTGCATAGTGCGAGGTAATATTTCGCAATCCTTGCGCTGGCCCCCCTTGCTCTAAATTTAAAGAGGTGATGACGTGCAAGATTTTCATCAGACTTCCTTGTCAATTATATTTTTTACTAAAAACCGCCTAAAAAGAACTTGCGATTTTCGACGCTTAGACTGTCTAAAAAATCATCTATAAAGTTAAATTGAACATCAAATGATGTCAAGCTGTCATTGGATATTTCTGATACTCTAAACAAGAGCCCATCAGCCTTATAACCGTTTGCGGCAAGATATATACGGTTGTAATGCATATTCATGGTGGAGCTTACAAGTCCATTGCCCATACGAATCCAATAGATCACGTTTTCCGTTCTAAACTGCCGTGTCGCAACTAACGTGTTTACCGGTAATGGCGTGTTTTTATAGTTACGTGTTTGCGATGTTCGGTCTGAAATCTTAAAACCTTGAGAAGGGTAGCAAGCATCAGGGCGGTGTACCTGATTTGGAAACATTTGGTCATTGCCATATGCGAGTGACACCATAATGATGTTTTGGGTCAGTGTATTTTTGTATATTCTGTTTACTGTTGACGAATACAATTCATTAAGCTTTTCCTCAACTTCAGGGCTTAGCGTAATTTTTGTATAGTTGTCTTTAAGGCGCACCCAATTCCCAAACTGTTCGGGCATTAGAGTTTCATAGTTGGGTTGACCGATATGTTCAAACCATTCTTTTTCAGGAATAACAATTTTGGCAACATAGAATTGCGAGGCTAGCAAGCATACCATGATTGTCAACGACAACCCCTGTTTTACAGATAATGATATCATTGATGTGTCGCCCTCTTAGACTTCTGTGAAATTAAGCGTAAAATCGAATCAGTGGTGATCATTAGCGCTATTCCAAATATAAACAGAGCTAATGACGCAAAATCGTGCATGAAGCCTTGCCCCGCAGCATCCCCAAAATAAAATGTAATTAATATCAACATAATAACC
>Ga0105227_100381_pt1 | contig 15524 bp, 15 predicted proteins | sample Virmet3734_803_FD_89585 | JGI IMG/M metagenome (GOLD analysis project Ga0105227, IMG submission 89585) | Marine viral communities from the Southern Atlantic ocean transect to study dissolved organic matter and carbon cycling - metaG 3734_803 | ecosystem: Environmental > Aquatic > Marine > Oceanic...
ATAAGCACGCTTTAGTCATTAGCTTAAAGAGAAAAAACCTGCTTTATGCAGGTTTTTTTATGTTCATAATTAGTATGTGTTGTTTAACAAAAAAACACATACTGTGCGGCTCAAATGTACGTACAACAGACGTTCGGTAACTCCAAACTCCAAGGAGAACCGCAAAGTTTCATAGCTTAGCAGTGTTTTATTAGGTCACCTACTAGGAATAAGCTGACCATTCGATGGCCCAAACATAGTATTGCACCAGCACCGCGAACCAACTGGACCAAACTGCCCAATAGCGCACCACATAACAGGTGTCTGGCAAATATTAGACGTAAGGTTTGTTGGCATCGTTGGATTTCTTGGAGTATCCGCAATTACAACTGGAATGTCACACTCGCGTTCGATACGTCGTTGGCTACTGCCTTCTTTCGCTAACCTTATGACTTTCCTGATGCTACAACTCTCAGCGTCAACGATCGCCCCATCACATCGCTCGATAATATGCGATTTCTGATCATTATTTTCAATCATATCAAGTACGTCTGCGACATAACAGGCATCACTGCTTTTAGGCAAATGTGTTTCCGATATACCACCACTTTCTTTTGTTCCTTTCTCCCACCCTCTAGATATAGCCGCTAGTCTCTGGGATTTCGCAGGGTGAGTTATACTGCCTCGGTCACTGCCAAAAACATTCATCGCTGCGAGAGCTTCCTGTTTTGTTGCACCCATTGAGGCCAATATAAACCCTGAATACTCGTCGGCTTCTAACTCAATATTTGGGCGACTGCCAGTGTTACTCAATGTATGTCCTTGCAAGTGATGACCAATTTCATGGGCCAATACGCTATAGACCGCCCAATTAGTACCAGAATTCGACTTCAATTGCTGAATAAAAGAAGGGTTAAACTCTATAAAACGAGTGTTACCTCTTACCATAGCCGCTGCATTGGGAACACCGTTAGATCGAACAACAAAGTTTGGTGACAAGCCCGCTGCATCCAATATTTCTTTAACCGCAGCGGAAGCTGAAGCTCTTTCACTATATTCTGAGAATTCACCCTCTTGGTAATCTAGTGTATCTATCGACAATTCTGAACCATCATAGTTACAGTACCAGGAGACTTCATTTAAGGGGTTGTTATATTTTTCCCAAATCTGAGACCGTTTTTCTGTGCATTCCTGCCCTGTCAAAAGTTGTGCGTCACATATTTCCTTTAACTTAGTTAATTCCTCAACGAGAGTTGAACCGGCTATTGAAAAAGGGATGAACAAAGCAAAGATAAATAAGACCGTTCTAATCACTTTTCGCACCATTTTTATCTCGCAATAATTCGACCATTTTGTGGGCCAAGTCCAGAATTACACCAACAGGGCGTACCTATAGGCCCACTTTGACCAAGAGCACACCACATCATTGGAGTTTGGCAGATATTTGATACTTGTGCTTGTTGTGGTTGTTGGCTCCCTCCATAACCTTGCCCTTCTTGATTTCGATTACTTCCTGAACATTTTGCTGAAATTTCTTCTTCATCATATCCATCGTCATACAATCGAATAACTTTTCGAACGCTACAGTTTGGAGCATCAGTCACAGAGTTACTGCACTCATTTCTAATTTCACGCTTACTTAAGTCCTCTTCATCGTACATCTCAATTACATCAATCACGTCGCAATTGGAATAAACAAAAGGGACAAATAAAACGCCCCACAAAAGCAACACCAATTTCATTAGAGATTTCATATATAACTCCTTTTACAAGGTTAAACTGTTATATCCCCTAACAAATCAATAGTGGAAGAGTGTTCAATATTCGTTCAAATCTCCTCAATTATCAAGTTTCCAAAATTAACAAACGATGATCGTATGATAGTTGGCTTTATTAAGTGACTAAAAAAGACGCATGATTGGCTCGTTTTCACCCTTGTAGGGCAAAGGATAGCGACTTGTGCTTTTGTTAATCAGTTAAATGCGTAGTATTTGATGGTTTAAATCAAAAACAAATAACACAACCGAATGACCGTTTCTTGTCTTTGGGTGCCAGTCAATCAAGACTGTGAGTCGGCAAAGTACGTTAAGCGGAAGTAGAATTAATTAAGTGTGAAGAGAAGCTTGGTCGATGCATACTTGTTTTCTGCGCCTCGTCTGAGGTGAATTACAACGTAGTCGCAAAATGCTATTAAAGCAGCTTATCACTGAAATCAAAAAAACTGTCGTTTAACTACGGTTCAATTAAAGGTTTTCATAGGATACGCCAGAAAATAAGGCCCACAATGAGGCCTAAAAACAGAAGTGCTGACAAATAATATCTAATAATCTTATTGTCTCGTTCTTCTTTTTTTGGTTCATCGTTTACTTCAGCACTAGTATCACCTTTCCCAGATGAGGGGAGCCTGTCGAGATAGGGCGCTGGTGTTAAAGCGACGGGCTGCGTGGCTTTAGAGTGGGCAAACTCTCCCTTAATATCATCAGTTTGCAAAATACCTGTATTTTTCGTTTTAATGATTATAGTTTTTAATATCTCTCTAGCGTCCTGCGTTGATTTGTCTGACAGCTGACGCGTAAGATACATCAGTGCATATTCTTCGATCGAAACTCCATGCGCATCCAGATATTTCTCTATTCGCTGTCTATGTACCTATTTAGGCATATTGAATCTCAATTCTCATACTAGCATTCATTTTAAACACATTTATACGACAAAAAAAATATAAGTTTATGATTTCTTCAGCGAGCGCTTAAGTAGTCAGACTGTTGCCACATTTTTTAATTTTATTCGCAGAATCAGAGAGAAAGCTATATGAGTTGTAGTACATTATGATAGGGGCCGAACCAGAATGCTATTGCCTGCCAGGAATTTTACAATGGTCTTCTGAGTACGCAGGCTGTGTGAAAACTATTTTAGGGACAGTTTCTTTCTGAGAATTGACGAAAACACGCGAGTTACGTTGAAATCTGACCATGCATTCGCACCAAGTTTATCTGCTCTTCACGTAGAATCACTTAATTATATGGGCCAGAGGAGTTTTCACACAGTCTGTACGTAAAGCGGACGTAGGCATTAAGCAAAGCCAACTTATGCAATGAGCGAAGTACGGACGTTGAATATTTTTCTTTTGATACTGTTTATATCCAGAACCAACGAACTTCCCCTATATTCAGGAAAATGAGCAATTTGCACATTTTCTCCTGAGATCACTTTATTCACTTTCAAGCATTTCCCTAGCTAGCAAAAGGTTAGCTAGTTTGATAAAAATAGTAATCAGAAAAGTGAGCAACTGTGCAGTAGAAATATGCACAAATTGCGCACTATTAAATTCTTAAGCGGTAGAGGGATATGGATAGCGATTTATTTCGAGATATTTATGAGAAATATGCTGCTGCGGTAGCCTATATTTCTGTCGAGTCTGTAGATGGAACTCAATCAATTGGAACTGCATTCCATGTAGGTGATGGCATCTATGTAACAGCTAAACATGTTGTTGAGAATAAGAATATTATTGAAGTTGCGACAACTGAAAGATCTATTAAAGACGCAGAGGATGCATCTGAAGAAGATCATGCTAGAAAAATTGAATTTACGCACTGGCCTGGAAAGGGAAAAGTTATTGGAGGGCCATACCTTCATCCAGATAAAGATATTGATGTCGCCGCTCTAAAAGTAGAAGGTATTAAAGCGCCTGTTATCCCTCTTGGAGATCATTTAGATGATTGGCTTGGCACTGAGCTTGTATTAATGGAGGCGGTAGTTTTGGGTTATCCACCAATTCCTTTTTCTAGGGAGCCAACATTAGTCGCGACCAAGGCTGAAGTAAATGCAATTATAGATAAATATACTGGCGGCCATCCTCATTTCATTCTGTCTCCTATTGCTCGGGGTGGCTTTAGTGGTGGACCAGCTATAACAAGGTATGGCTGTACATTAGGGTTAGTAACGGAATCGCTAACATCTAATGGTAATGCACCAGAGCTCGGATATTTAGCTGTTCTGTCTGTGGAGCCTATTTACAACCTACTGTCTCATCATAGTATAGTTCCTGATCATGTCGACAGGTTATGGGATGGTTTTTGGAATACAAATTCAATAAATCTATACGATCCTAGTGCACCCATTGGTTTTCAGCATGCAATCATTGATTACTACACTGGCGTAATGGGTAAATACCTAAAGATATTTTCTGCAAACGAAAACGCTCTCAAAAGTGCTTTAGAAATTGTTTCATCTGAAATAAAAAGCGACAGCTATGAAATTGAAGTGATTCACGAAAAAATGAAAAAAATTGTTTTTGATGACTCATCTATCAATAATAAATGTGTTATAGAAATTAGAGACAAAATAGTTGAAAGGTTTCTTGGCTTTGAAATGGTGCTGGGCTTTGGCTCTTAACAAGGCGCTGCTGTCAGACAAATTTTCCGCTGCGCTCCAAATTTGCCTCAGAGCACGACGTTAGGCAGAAGGAGCGTTAGCATCAAAGCATTATTGAAAAGTCTTATGCCAGAAATGTTAGGAGCGACTTTCGCAGTCGTTCTTATGGCGTTTGCGTATATACTGTTTTCTTTTTCATTGCAGGTAACCTCCTCTCCAAGCTTTTCAAAGTTGGCGGACAAGGTCGTGAGCGGAGATGTCAGCTTATTACCTGTCACGGTTGTTGTGGCAATATTACTTTTTATAGTTAAGGAGTCGTTAGAGTTTTTCAAAAAGAGACGCGAGTCAAAGAGAAAGCTTTTTGCTTATAAGTCATTAATTTCTAAAGAGTTAGAGTTAAATCTGTGGGCATATAAAAGATTACTCATGATCGTGACAGATATTGAAAGCCAGGAAGAAAAGCATCCAAACGCTCATTATACTCTTCTTATAAAGGAGTCTGGCCAAGAGTATATCCACGGATATGATGGCGATGATTTGATAGAGAGCTGCCCGATACCGATAGTACACGACAAATACTATGAAAAGTTTATTGCCAACATTGCTGAACTAGATTCTCACTTATTCAATCTAGCCCGTTCATCATATGAAGAAGTACGAAATATGGCCCACGTTAGAAGTGGTTTGATTAAGGGCCTTCTTGCCGAAGAAAATAATGAGCCTTTTCCGCATGACATTAGAAAGAGTGGATTTTTAGACTACGCGAAATCTGAATTGAAGGATACATTTACGGCAATGAATGCCCTTTATAAGGAGTGTACTGGCAGTGAATTACAGCAGCACCGACTTAGATAAGCCTAACAAGAGCATGTTGTCGGATTGGTTCTCCGCTGGGCTTCAAGCCAGCCGCAAATGCGATCGTTATGTATAAGAGAGGTAAAATGGCACTTTTTGATCATCAGATCCGCGATAGATTAGAAAATTTGATTAATGTAGCTGACGCAGAAATAAGAACAGATTTCAATTTAGGTTATGTAGTTGACGAAAATGATTATACGTCCAATTTAACAGCACATATACGTCGAATTATAAATACACACCTTCCTTTACGAGTAACTACAGTTTCACAAAAACTTCCGGCACACGCTGAACAAGCATGGGGTGCAGATGCTTGTATTGTATTAATAGATCATGATAGAGGTGAATGTAAACTTTGTTTATTTGAAGCTAAAACTGACAGAAATAATTGGGATTATCTAAAAGCTAATAAAACCCCTAAAGTTTCGCACTTTTCTACTCAATTAGCACGCCAAGTAAAACCGTTTAATATGGGGTTTGCGATTTGGGAACAGTTCTATTCTAGCCATGCCAACGGGCAGGCATTCGGCAATAGAAACGACCAAGGTTCAACCTGCATTTTGCATAGTAACGCTATCGTATACAATGGTACTCATCCAAATGCGAACGTTTGGATAGATCAAGATATTGATAGTTTGGCTCGCAATCAATTACAAATAACAATGGGTGGTTTAGTAAAAAGTGTATGTGAATGTCATATGGGGACGCTTAAAACATTTAGTGAACTTTATGCACTCTTAGAGGAGCAGCTACCGGTCGAACATCTTCTATTCATAGAGGGGGGGAGAGTTGTATCGAGCGGAGAAGAATTTCAAAGTGCTGCACAATTATATATAACAAATTGTTCAAGGTGATTCGGCACGCGAGGTATTTCTACCATGCGTTGACTTTAGTGTTTAGGTAGTATGCGGGAGCATCGGTATTGCGTGCCTCACACCTTAACAAGGCGTTGAACGTCAGCTGTTTGTCTTAAGCTTAAGCCGTCATTGAGAAAGCAATGAACTGATCTTCGAAATCGTTCATTTTACAGACTCAGGTTGGCCAGGATGTCCACATGCTTTTCTTTGTTCTGCCAAGTTAATTTCTGCGCGAATATCAACAGCTTTAGCTCTGGCAGCCAATTGTACTTCTAGTTTAGTCTTCTTCTTACGAAGTTCATTTAATGATTTAGCCATCATATCCTCCTTGGCCCTTATCGGCCCTTAAGTTTGAAAGAAGTATCTATTCTAATCCCATTTGGGCCGTCATCGGATACTCGATATCTTACCAAAAGTCTCGGTGCATTTTTGAACGTAAAAAGTTCAAGTTAGCTTACTTCTGAGCCAGGTAAATCATGATTTATTGCCTATTTGCTTCTTGATTAATTCGATAGCCGCTAGCTTGTTCTGGTATTGGGAACGACATGACGTACTTTGAACGGTGATATCGAATTCAGCATGTCTTGCTTCTACACCAACCTCGGCGCTGGCTATAACGCTTCTTGGAGACTTGATGATTTTGAATTCGATGTCGTTGATATCAACACATCCTGTATGCTGAAACGATTTACCCATCATATTCTTGAACCTTATTAAATTTAGATACACATCACGGTTTACATTCCCCCCCTAACTCATGCGCAGGGAGCCAACGCTTGGCGATATAGCATTTCATAGCGGTCACATAAGCGTCGGTATTCAGGAGGTTCGATACCCAATACGTCGATACTCGGTGTGGGAATGCCTGTACGCTTGTCGATATCGATGTAGAAGACATGAAAGGCTGATTGCTGACTACTTAGCGCGTTGAGCTCTCTGAGCAGCCTTATGAACAAGAATACGTAGCGAGCATCAATGATTGCCTGACATGAAAGCGTAAGAAACTCGTGTTGTCCGACGAATAGGGTGAGGGAATGTTTGTCGAATGTCATGGGCTTATCCTGATGCTGTTTATTTATACAGTATGACATGAATTTCAGAGTGTTCAATCTGTTTATGTACGTTGAACGGATTACCGGGTTCAAGGCCTGATTTTGGGCAAGCTTTGCTTGGACATCCAGTATGCTTGTTTTTCGTTGTTTGATTTGAGCTTTTGATGTGATTCTCATGTTTTGTGGCTAATTCGTTTGAGGTGATTTCGATATAGAAACCCCGCTGCGATTATCTTTTTACCAAACACCTTATATATAGTAGTAGGCCCCTTTTTTTTGTTTTTACAGTGAGAAAATCACGTTATTTTTAAAGTGTGACGGTCGTCACAAAACGCGATTGCTTTTGTCAAAAACGTTGATATTCAATCGTCGTATTATATTTAAATATAATCAATGTCTTGATTGATAAAAGGCTGAGGTTGGGCCCATTCCGAGGGAAAGGTGGCCTTAAAGGCAATCACTGGATGTTGCTGAGCCAAAGGGCTCAGGCAAATAGAAAAAGGATTTTGTCCTGCGGTGAGTTCCGCTGGACTAATGGCTCTCTGTAAAAGAGCTATCATCACTTGTGTTCACGTGCTTTTTGATTGGCAAGTAATTGGGCTATCGTGTCAAGAATGGTGGCTGCATCGGCAGCGTTGTTCGTCAATACACCGTCATCACTATAGAAGTAACAAACGTTACCGTTTCGACCAATAACGCACGCGGCAAGCGCGTCGTCCAAGAGATGTTGGCAAATTTTTGCGTTACTATCATCGCTAGTCATAGTTATTCCTCGTAGTGCCAATAGCTATCTGGCTATCGATTAAAGCAATGCGTTAGCGTTAGAAAAGCGTGCGCTGAATTTCATCAAACAGTGTCACTTCATGCAAAAAGTGAGTAGCTCGCTGTTTGATAAGTGCTATCAGTTGAACCAGGAAACGCTTCTCCAGGCGTAACAGGTCAGTGTCATGGCAAAGTGATACTGATGCTGACTCAATGCATGCGGTTGCGACACTCGACAGCACATTCTTGAGCTGCTCTGGCGGTATGCCTGCTTTTTCGGCAAAGCACAGCAAGTGATAGGCAGTGATTGCGTTTATATCAAACTCATCGCCGATGGCCATTGCCAATGATGTATCAAGCTTCGGTTCGTCTTTCGCTTCGAAGACAATAGAAACGAGATCGTAAAAGGGAGCCAATTGAATGCCAAGCTGGTCGACATAAAAGCTGATGTTTTTCGCATGCGCATCGCTGTTGCCGATTACAAGGTTAAAGCAGACCCATACCAGTAGTTGGTATATAGCATCTTCCGACTGGCAGTGCTGGCGGGTGAAGTCGAAGAGCTGGGGCAAGTTTGCGCCATCGCGGTATCGCTCAACATCCCGGTTTGAACCATAGATAAGTTCATATTTGTGTTCTGGTGGCAAGTTGAGTGCCTGACAACCATCAATGATATGACGTTTGCTGACGGAGCCATCTTCAAGAATTTCTCTATCAAACCGCTTCACAACCAATGTGTAATATTGTCGTTCTGCGCTCACAAGTTTTTGCAGCATCGTTGCCGCCACCGGCAAACCAATCTTTTGAGCTAATCGCATACAGAACAATTCATTGAGCACAAGATACGAGGCCTTGGGTTCGAACTTCAAAATGTGAGTGCTGGTGAGTGTTGTATTGCCTAGTAAAAAAGTGCCATCATCTTTCACGTAAACGTTGAGCTTTTTCTGAACGCCAGCTACGCCTAAACGAAAAACACCATCAAAGAGTACGACATTGCTACCTACAGAAACTCTTGATGTCAGTTCTTGTTCGGACAGCTCTCGTAACTCTTGCTCAATTACGTCTGGACTTTCAAAATGTACGATACCCGCAGTGTCAGATGCGATATGCTTTATAAGCTCAGCGATGTTGTGGCGTGAAAGTAAAAACGTGTGGCGTAAAATCTCTAGCCCCGTTCCTTCAGGCAGCAAATTTTTGATAAAGCGAAGGATGTTTCTGACCTCAATATGCTCTCTCAACGGCAAATGTGGTGAGAGAGCATACCCGGATTTTATCCATGTTTTGTCATAGCTAAAGTCAAAGTTTAATGAAGAGCTGAACGTTATCGTGCCTACCTTTTGAGTTTCAGCGTAAACGAAATAGGACTCGGATTTATTATTGTCAGTCATCGATTTTAGGGCACTCAAGTGAATGTATTTTTTCGCTAGTTAACTTCAAATGCACTCGCGATATTCGCTTCAGCATAGAGTTCTTTCGCAATTCTTGAGTAGCCGAAAAATCCAACTACTTCGTCGGTATTCTCACAAACTTTACCTGAATATTGGTCTTTCTCATTTGCCCACTGCGTACAATTGGTTCTGTGACAGATAAGCTTTCCGTTGTTTGTTTTATACAAACGTAACTCTGTCCATCGAGCAGGATCTCCGCTGTAATTACTTCCAGACGAGGTCTCGCATGAATCTGCTGCATAAGCTAACAGAGAGCCGCAGAAACGAACGTCAGGCGCATAATCAATCTCTATCTCGATAATGTCCTGCTTATCGTCTACATCAATATTAATGACGTCATTAATACTGAGTGTACTGTAGTCAATGTTGCTGAAATCGTGACTGAGATACGTACTTAAATCGTCAGCGCTGAGCTCGTCACCATCGTCATCGATGACACTAGCGCCCGACATTTGCCAGATGTCGTCCTGTCCGTCGGTGCTGGCAGAAAATGAATCTTCTTTACAATCAAAGTAATTAAAACTCTCGTTGTAAGTGATTGTGATGCCATTTAATGTTGATGCTTTCGAAGCGCAGCCGCAGATGGATAAAGCTTCTACTCGTTCATCTGTGTCATTCATTTCATTTATAGAAGCTCTTTGTGTTAACTCATCAATGACTTCTAATTTTTGCTGACGTTGCCAATCATCGCTTGCGATTAATGCTTTGAATTCTGAAAGTGAGATAGTTTTCATATTTAAACGTTGTGATTTAAAGTTAACAAAAGAGTAGTCATGTTCATGCGCTAATGTCAAATTTCGATTTCACGTAACTAATTGACATATAAGGGGTTTTCTTGTATATTATGTCGCTTGCTTTCTTGGCACTTTATTGATTTTTCGATGTTTTTTGATTTTTAGTTAAAATGGATGAAAATTTCCGATTTTTCTTTATGTGTCTGATATTTATTGATTTTTTAAATAAGTTGTGGGGTGTCGATTTTTTTTAATTAGTGCCTGTTCCGGACGTTTTTTCAACAAACTGAAGTCTTATCCAACTATCTCCTACGGTCTTCCCTTAAGAAGCTTGTTTACTTAAAAGCAATTAGAATTCTTCCATTGTTCTTGCTGGTCAAAAAGTGAACTTTAAGTTATTGTTGGTTGATAATTATACAGTTGAGGCAAGGATGCATGGCTCACTTAAAAGATAATCTCAACTACCTACTTTTACCGGTTAGTGAGAGCAAAAAGAATCATAAGAATGAATTTATCGGCAGGGTTCGTTTTAAAAATAAGCTAGCTGAGTCGTTAAATAGTGCACTCAGGAATGGAGGTGGTAGTTTTTTAATTGGCGGGTATAGAGGAGTTGGAAAAACTAAACTCGTTGAAGAAGTGGTAAAGCAACGAAATTTCGGGTTATGCAAAACCCAAATCATTCGATTAGATCTTGGTGTCGATTCGGAGCTTTCGACGCGAGACATACTTTGTGACTTGACTGAGTCTTTATACGCTCGAAGTAAGCAACGATACTCTTGGTGGAAGTTTTGCACTGCATTTACAGCCGCTCTGTTGTCATTGGCTTTGTTATGGCACTTTATAGATATCGATAATCTTTTTCATACTTCCCATGAGTCGTTTCTTCGAAAAAATTGGTATCGTGAAGCAGGCCTTATTAAAGGTATAGGTACGAGTCTTTTAGTGTGGGTTTTACTCTATCCACTATTAAAATCTTTCTATTCAAGACTGTTGTCTAGCCACTGGTTTATTCGTGATCTAACTTATGCGACGAGATTTAGTCGAGAGTGGGAACACTCGGTCGCAATGCCCGTACCAAAATTAAAAGTACCGCTTTATCAGAGCAGCGGTAAGCGCAGGCAGGAGCCTATTTCGGCACGACGCATACAACAACAGCTAATTGAATACATAAAGAAGCTGCGTAACGGACGATTTTATAAAACCGGCAACATAATCATATTCGATGAAGTTGATAAGATAAATCCGGGACCATCTGATAATTACACTGGAAATAGTAAGTCGCGTAAGCAAAAGGTCGATGAGTTATTAGGGGGGCTTAAGGCGCTGATGAATAGCGCCGAATGCGCTTTTATCGTTGTCGCCGGGCGGGAGATTGTTGATGCCTATTACTCTGAGTCTGGCTATACAAGTGTACTATATGAAAGTGTGTTTGATGATATTTTTTATATTCCTACATTGTTAACAGATTGGTCTGATGGCCAGTTTGACCGTTATCCTTCAATGGTACGGAAGTATGTTAATGATACGGTGTTTGGAGATGTTGGGGATCTAACAAATTGGCTAAAACAAAAAGGCCCTGGCCCTAGTTTGTCTTCTTCGGAGAAAGTTGATTACCACTTTCACTTCGAAACGTTTATTAAATATCTTACGTTACACTCGTGGGGTAATTTTAAGCGTCTGAAATTAATGCTAAACGATCATATTGAATTTCTTGATTACAACATGATTGCACGATGTGAGGGGCAGACAAATCAACAAATTCTTGAGTTTTTATCTAAAAGAGTTAAGCAAGGACGCAAACCTCAGAAGGTACTGATGTTTACACCCTCTGATATTCGCCGAATGTTTGTTAGTGCAAGGCTTTTTTCGCTATATGAAGTTAACATGGGGCGATACACATCTAAAACAGACGATAAAGCCGCAGTATCAGGGCTCATAGCGATTCTGGACACGTTTCGTTTTCACAGTAGGGGCTTTTCAAGGTCAATGATGGATAGAACCATCGCCGGTATTGATGTGCACGCAGAGTCGTCCTTGTCGTACATTGCTGACGATTATGTCCATGCTACGTTTCAGTCGATGATTCGACGCACATCCAATAATATTTATCCATATCGATTTTATCTTACAACCGATTTAGAGCTCAGTTACTTTGCCAAATTACTGGGGGCAAAGTCTTCTAGCTTCGAATTCGCTCTTGACTCGGCGGAGCCTGTCAGAGAATTCTACCTTAGAGAAGCTAAACTACAGTCACCAGACGGTTCAGCGCATAGCCTACTAGCTAGCGCTAAGATACAAGCTATTCTTGGGGATTTATACGTATCTGAATATCGGTATGACTTAGCATCGGGGAGCTATAGTAATGCCGTTTACATGTTAAAAAATACGCTCAGAACAGATGGTGAGGGAGCATGGCGTGATAGCGGAGGGGTTTCCTTGGAAGCTCAGTATATGCTCATACGAAACTTACTCAAGAAAGGCCGACTCGAAGAAGAACGAGAGAATAATATTAAGGCTACAGCACTGTACTCAGAGGCAAAGAAAACCGCATTAATTTTATTCGAAAGATTCAACCACTACTGTACCAAGACGGTACGCCTAAACGATAGTTTTTCAAATGTTAAGTTGACTCACGGGGAACATCATTTTTTAAATGAAGCTGTGATTTCCTCCTTTGCGATTGATTTTGCTAATATTAAATCAGGTAAATTCAATGAGTTGCCAGATTATTTTCCACGATATTCTTACAGTGATTTGTCGAATGATAATAACAAAAAAGCTCGCAAATTTTTAAGTAAATATCTGACAGTCGCGTTTTTTAGCTGCCACTATGAGACGCTGATTGATAAGCAAAGACAGATGATTTTTCCCTATTTGTCAAAAAATAGTGCAGTCCAATATATGTGGGGACAAATGCAGTTTTCGGCTTTAGCAAGTGAACTCAAAAAGATCTTATATGGATATCGACCTGACGCTATTGGTAGTGAAAGCGCACTTGAACGGTTTTTTGAACTTTGGTTCTCATTAGTCAAAAGCCTTTTCAGAAAAGGGGTGTGTCTTTCTACACGATCTACGTTGGAGCCCAATGCTCTACTTAATCCCGAACAAAGATTAAAGGAAAGTTTTGAGTCCATATTCCAAGCCGCTGATCGGTCAAAGAAAGAAGGTCGATATGCAGAGGCTGCACATCAATACACCTCTTTGCTTTTGAATTGGAATGCCCTACTTGAAATCGCGCCCTGGAAAGATTTTGAAAAAGTAAAAGGTAAGTTGGATATAGACAGAGGGATAGATTTGTCTGAAAGGCCTGAGTGGTTAAATGATGTAATTCGTTGTGCTCAGTCCTGCGTAGAGAAAGCAGACAAATCAGCAAATATTATTCTGCGAGATAGTGTAGCTTCAATGCTTAGTCCTGAAGAAAGTAAGTTGTATGAGAAGTTAAGGGTACTTGATGTATTGAATTCTCTCTCGGAAGCTGAGGAAAATACCTATTCAACTATTATTTGGTGCCGTTCCAACCTGAGTAACTATTTACTCATTTTCGGGATATGGGAGCAGTACTGTCGTTTTTCAATTTCTCAATGGATCAAGCAACATACTACAGAAGATAATAAGGATCCGAAGGATATTAAATTTGACATGAAAAATATCCCTGTGCCCATTGGGAATTTGCCAAGAGTTCAAGCAATGTATCATTGGCTGTATGCTCGGAGTGAGATGCACAAGTTGAAGTCGCAAATCAAAAGCTCTAAAGATACTTGCGCTAAAGTTAATGCGTCAGTGTTGATTATTAAACAATTGTCTTTGGCGCTAGACACTTATAAAAAGGCATTTCGCAGCGACGATCCTGATAGTTTTCCTTCGAAAACCCATATTTATTATAATTTGGGTGAGCTTATTAATTTACTGGAGAGTACTGGTTCGTCGTCTGATAGATCTCTACTAAGTCTTGTCAGAGGCGCTTTGCGAAACGAACAAGTCAGTAAATTTCAACAATTCAATTCTACTAGTGAGACTGAGAAGCAATCCATCCAGAATTTGGATTCACCAAATCAACACGTAAATTTTGAAGCTGATAATCAAATTTTACTATATTTGGATAGAGAATATGTCAAACTTCATCTAAATAAGTATCGTTTTGATCTTCTTGAAATCGACAATATGGATTCACTGACGTACAAAAGAAAGTTGCGTCATAAGTATTTTCTATATGATGATTTTGATGATCCATTTTATATTGCTGAGTGGTCTCATTTGAGGATGATGTCAAGTACTTGTCGCTTACTAAACTTTGAGGACCCCAAAGACCCCCCCCAAATAAATCGCCAACTTTTATTGCAGTTCGATGTCACTTCTCCCTGATCAATCACAGGTTTAAAGATTTGATACAACTGACGAAAGACGCATTTTTAAGCTGCTGATTTATGCTTAGTGGTGAAATCCAGAGAGTGTGCGGCTTGGTAGGTTGACGTATTTTATAGACAAAATGTTGCCTACTTCTTGCGCTTTCATTACCTGATAGGTGTTGGCAACGAGGATTGTGCTCCAGTCTTTATTCAAGTTATAGTGCGAATTAAAATATAAAAGGAGTTTAAAAATGCCATCATATCACGTGCATTATCGGAAAATCAGTAACCCTAATATGAAGGGGAATAAAAATATGTCAGGGAAAGATATAGAAGAGATAAAGAGTAAATTTAATAAGTCGGCTCACGCTAAGACGGATGAAATTTTCGAAATCAAACTTGGCTCCAAGGTGGTGTGGACAGCTTGAAGCTAATTTTGTCAATTGCTTGGTGTCAAATTCCCAAGTTTACGCTCCTCCGAAATTGATAGAGGAGCCCAGGTTATTCTTTCTCGCACGTTAGGGGCGAGGTCAAACGGCAGCACGTATAACGATAGCTTCTCGTTCTTATCGAAGCGAAATGGATGCGCGAACGGACGTTCAAAGTCCGATGTCTTTGGATAAATCAAAACTAATGTGCCTTTGCCGTCAAGATATTTATAGCCATAAGCTAACATCTGATAAAAGTCTGATTGTGAAAGGTCAAACTTGTCAGAACCACTACTTTTATTTTGATTAATTAACTTCCATTTAGTATCCATGACAATCTTACCCCCACTCGGAGTCGTTAGGTATAAGTCTGGCTTTAAGCGGAAATACCCCTTATCGCCATATGTCACCAGTGATTCTTTATTGAGTTGTGTTGAGAGTGAAAAGTTGGGGGGAAAATTGTCAAAAAGGTACTTTGCCACAAAGCTTTCAAACACAGATTCCATTGGAAATAGCAACGAAAATGCTTCATTGCTTCCTGACATTGCATGCGGACTTAGTCCTTGCGTATTTCGGTGAATCCGAACGGTCATTTCGGTTTTATCCGATCACTTTTTCTTCTTCTTTTTCGTCCTTGCCAGTTTTACCTTAAGTGATCGGATTGGTCTAGTTTTCTCATCGATTCG